>SL_5KL_010_SEDDRAFT_10000010_pt1 | contig 87194 bp, 85 predicted proteins | sample SodLakKL_010_SED_FD_9118 | JGI IMG/M metagenome (IMG submission 9118)
ACCTGTCACCCGTGGAGTATCTTAGATCTGAGGGGATACACGTTAAACCGTTAGCGCAAAATGCCCTCTCAGCTGGGTCCGCCCAGGGGGCGCATGTCCCGAACCCACCACATATGTCTCCTCGGCCATCCCGAGCAGCCCGCTTGCCACCACCAGGGCTGCCACCAACAATGCCATCTTCTTCACAGACGCCACCTCCCTGAGATCACTTGTGTACTTCACTATAGCGGTCCACGTATAGCGCTGACAACTGTCCTCGGTGTCCTTATGCCATCCATCTCCAGAATGCCTAGGGAAGACGGAGCGCCGGCCGACCATCCGCCGCACAGCCGAGGCGCAAGAGGGGACGGCAGCAAGCAGGTGTGCGCTGCTCATGCTCCCCGCCTCTCTGCGCTATCATAGCGCCACCATAAGCCCAACGTGTCCGCACTCGAAGAGGAGCACGCTGAGCGGTGGGCAAGGGACGCGGCGTATAGAAGGCGGCGCATACTGAGAAAAGGATGGGGTCAATGAACATGAACAAGCGGATCGCGGTGGTCGGTGTAGGCAAGCTCGGCGGGACGCTGTGCAGCGCGTTGGTACAGCAAGGTGTGGTCTCGGCGAGTTTACTTGTGGGGACGACCGGGCATGAAGCTTCGGCGCGCAATGCCGAGGCGCAGTATGGGATCCCGGTGAGCACCGATAACGTCGCCGCGGTCAGCGGGGCGGATGTCGTGATGCTTGCGGTGAAGCCCCAGGCTATGGGCGGACTGCTCGAGGAGTTGAAGCCGGCGATCACCCCCGACCAGCTGGTGTTGACGCTTGCCGCCGCTGTCACCACGCGGTTCGTGGAGGAACGCTTGGTCGAGGACGTAGCGGTCGTCCGCGCTATGCCGAACCTGCCCAGCCTGATCGGTCAGGGGATGACGGTGCTGTGCTCCGGCCGCCGCGCATCGGCCGAGCACATGGCGCTGGCCGAGGAGATCTTCTCCACTCTGGGTCGGGTGGCGCAGACCGACAACGAGGAGTTGATGGACGCGGTCACCGCCCTTTCGGGAAGCGGTCCGGCCTACGGGTACATCATCGTGGAGGCGTTGGCCGAGGGAGGCGTGAAGGCGGGAATCCCTCGTTCGTTGGCCACGGTGCTGGCCGCACAGTCCATCCTGGGTGCGGCGGCGATGGTCCTGGAGACGGGCCAGCACCCGGCGCTCCTTAAGGACATGGTGACAACGCCCGCCGGCACGACCGTAAACGGGCTCATGGCCCTGGAAGAGGGAAACATCCGTGTCTCGCTCATTAAGGCTGTGGAGGCCGCGACCGCCAAGGCCAAGGAGCTTTCGCGGTAGCAGCGCGGATGGGGCCGATAACGCTCTGCAGTTCGCCCCCAACGCCATGCCTCCTATGTGTGTGTTGAGTTCGGGCCAACAATCGTTCTTCACGGGTAGAATGTGCGCATGTTGTGGCTCAACTGGCTCGGCATCGTATTCTGTCTTTCGCAGTCGGCGCTACTGTCGGGTCTGAACCTGGCCGTGTTCTCGGTGAGCAAGCTGGAGCTCGAGGTCGAGGCGAAGAAGCGCAATCCCCAGGCGCAGAGGCTTCTGCGGCTACGGGAGGACGCCAACTTCGTCTTGGTAACAATCCTTTGGGGCAACGTCGCCGTGAACGTGCTGCTGGCTCTGCTGTCGGGCTCGGTGCTGGCTGGCGTAGCGGCGTTTGTGTTTTCCACCGTGGTAATCACCGTGTTCGCCGAGATCATGCCCCAGGCCTACTTCTCCCGCCATGCGTTGCAGGTGGTGGGGCTGCTATGGCCCGTGCTGCGGGTCTATCAGTTCATCCTCTATCCCGTGACCCGTCCCACAGCTTGGGCGCTCAACGCGTGGCTGGGCGGGGAGGAAATGCGTTACTTCCGAGAGAGAGACCTGCGACGTGTCATCCAGTTGCACATGGAGGCGACGGAGACGGACATTGCCAGGATGGAGGGGCAGGGGGCGCTGAATTTCCTCGATATCGACGACGTACCGCTGGACGACGAGGGAGAAGCGGTGACCCCCGAGAGCGTGGTGGAGCTTCCGCTATCGGACGGCCGTCCGCAGTTTCCGCGTATCACGCCGAGCACGGACGATCCGTTCCTGCGCCGCATCGACAGCTCGGGCAAGAGCTGGGTAATCGTCGTCGATGCAGAAGGGGAGCCACATCTCGTCCTCCGGGCAGACGATTTCCTGCGCGAGGCATTGTTCGCCCCCGAACGGTTCAATCCCCACCGCCATTGTCACCGACCGATCATCGTCCGCGATCCCAAGGCCCGCCTCGGGAGCTTGATCCCGCGTTTCCGCGCCCGCCCCGGAGTTCCACACGACGACATCATCGACGACGACGTGATACTGCTGTGGGGAAGGCAGCGCAGGGTGATCACCGGCACCGATATCCTGGGCCGGTTGCTGCGTGGTATCGCCCGGCCGGGGGGATAGCCGTTGCCCATAGCCTCTGACTGGAACGGTCCCGTGGGGGAGAAGGGGGCCTGCCGGACGCAGTTGGCGAGGGTGGTATGATGGATGAGTGCAGAGCGCTGGGGGAAAGGCAGGGAGATGGAACTGAACGGGGTGCATCTCTTACTGACGTACGCGTGTAACCTGGAGTGCGATCACTGCTTCACCTGGGGCAGCCCTAGGAACCGCGGGACGATGGCCCTGCAAGACGTGCAGGAGATCTTGCGTCAGGCGCAAGCGTTGGGCTCGGTGAGGTGGATCTACTTCGAGGGCGGCGAGCCGTTCCTCTATTACCCTTTGCTGGCCCGGGGCGTCGAACTGGCGGCCGAGCTAGGGTTCAAGGTGGGGATCGTGACCAACACCTACTGGGCGACCACGGCGGACGACGCGCGCCTGTGGCTGGAGCCCCTGGCGGGCAAGATGAGCGACCTTTCGCTCAGCACGGACCTCTTCCACAGCGAGGAGACGTATTCCCCCGAGGCACGGCGGGCCCTCGAGGCTGCCCGCGAGCTGGGTATCCCGACGGAACTTCTCATGATCTGCGAAACGGGAGAGCACGCGAAAGCGGACGTGGGCCAACTCCCGGGCGACGAGTCGGCCGTCATGCACCGCGGGCGGGCAGTGGACAAGCTCGTCCACGGCAAGGCCCTTCATGACTGGCACGGGTTCGGGGACTGTCCCCATGAAGACCTCCGCCAGCCCGGCCGGGTGCACGTCGATCCGCTCGGGCACGTTCACCTATGCCAGGGGATCTCGCTGGGTAATGTGTTCGAAGACGGCCTGGTTGCTATTTCCCGCCGGTACAATCCGGACACCCATCCGGTGATTGGGCCGCTGGTCGACGGCGGCCCGGCCGAGCTCGCCCGGCGGTACGAGGTGTCTTGCGATGAAGGTTACGTCGACGCCTGTCACCTGTGCTACCGAGTGCGGGAAGGGCTCCGTGAGCGCTTCCCGAACGTCCTTACCCCTGACCAGATGTACGGCGTGTTGCCCGGCTGCTGAGGACTGCCCTCTGCGCCTCTGCCGGCCGAAATCCTCTGGGGCAGGAGGTCACACAGAGCGTGGCGCAGGTACGCACTCACCAACGGTGGTGTACGTCGTCGCGGATGTACCGGTTGTAGATGTCCCTCACCTTCTGCTTGACCGCGGGGGATAGGGGCGCAGCGTCGGCGGCGGCAGCGTTGTCCTCCACCTGGGAGGGGCGCTTGGCGCCGGGGATGGTGCAGGTGACCTCATGGGCCTCCAGGATCCAGCGCAGGGCGAACTGGGCCATGGTCATCCCTTGGGGGCAGATTCGTTTCAGTTCCTCCACTGCCTTCAGGCCGGACTCAAACTCCACGCCGGAGAACGTCTCCCCGCGGTCGAATGCCTCCCCTCGGCGGTTGAACGCGCGGTGGTCGTCGGGGGCAAACTGGGCGTCCGCCTTGATCTTGCCGGTGAGGAGTCCCGAGGCGAGGGGCACGCGCACGATGATCCCCAAGCTGCACTTCTGGGCCAGGCCGAAGAACAACTCCGCCGGCCGCTGGCGGAACATGTTGTAGATGAGCTGGATGGACTGAACGCCGGGGTACTCGCTTGCTTTGATCGCTTCCTCCACCTTCTCGACGCTCACCCCGTAGTGGCGGATCTTCCCGGCGCGGACGAGGCCGTCCATGATGTCGAATACCTCAGGCATGTAGTAGACCTCTGCCCCCTTTGCGAGTTCTGGTCACAGTATGCTCCGCTTTCAGTCCAGCCCTCCGCACGTGTGGCCGGAACTTGCCGGGGTGGACATGCGCCTGGAGGTGTTCAGCGGCTCCTGGCGGCGCTCCGGCGATTCTGCGTTATTCCCAACGCCGCGAGGTATGCTCCAGCCACGAGCAGCACGCCGACCGCGGGCCACGTCATGTTGACCACCTCGACGTAGTATAGTGGGGCTCGCCCGCGCCGCGGAAACGGCGTGGGATCAAGGGCTATGCCGTGGCGCAGGGCCAGGTCCGTTACGTTGAGCAGATGCACCGCCGGCAGTCCGTTATCAAGTGCCCAGCCGACAAGACCGAATTCCGCCTCCGGACCGACGGGCGGTGCGGTGATGTCCCCCGCGGGAAGAAGATGGCCGTCGGTGCCGATGTGCGCTTGATTTCCGCCTATGTTTATCAGAAGCTGCGGCTGAGCGTCCTCCAGCACAGCTATCTTCCCGGCTAATTGTGCGGCGGCGCAATCCCGGACAAGCGCAGGCACGCCGGCCCGACTGAGCGCGGCTTGGGCGGACTTTCTTCCTTCTTCGACCGGAAATTCACCGATGTCGCCTCCACCGCCGAGCGAGGCCAGTCGCGTGCGCGTCCCGATCATGTTGCTCCCGTAAAGAAGTTTCTCCATGTCCAGCCATGTGAACTCCGGGCGGTTGGCGCCGAAGCTCGAAGAGCCTACCGAACTAAGAAGCACGGCCTCATGCCCAAGCGCTTCGCATGCCGCGATAGCAGCTATCCCGAGCCCAGGGAACGACCCCGACAGGGCGATCACCACCGGCCCCTGCCCGGGAGATGCGTGCTGGGAGATGATGCGCACAAGATAGGCAGCGAAGTCGGGGTTTGTGCTTGTGCGCTTGGTGGAGAGATTTCCTGCAGTAGTGGTGATGTCGCTGAACGAAACACCGATGACTCCGGTAAGGTTGGGGTCGACTTCGCGGCCGGCCGACAATCCGTGCTCTTGGGCATGCGCGTGCAAGACGTCGTACGTTTCGACCACCCGCTGGGCTGCGCTTACCTGTGCCTCGTACACCGGCGTTCGCTGAGAACGCTGAACGAGCTCCATAGCGGCCGCCGTCGACAGAAGGAGAACCGCCAAGGGGAGCAGTCTCCTCCACGGCTTCCGTAGAAACGGTTTCCGCATCTCACCACACTCCAATCGGAATGAAGAGGACCACGATGTAGAGAAGCAGTGTGACCACAGCCATGGCCAAAAGCGTCAACCCCACTCCTTGGCGGTCCATTTCGCTTGCGATGAGCCCGGGGATGATCACCCCCAGGGTGCGGAGTCCTAAGGCATCCGCGCCCGCCTCCGCCCACGCAAAGTCGAGCAACAGCTTGGCTGCGATCCCCAACAACAAGAACATACCGAACTTCCGGCGTCCGTACACGATGGCATAGCGCATCACGAACCGTCCTGAGGCCAACGTGACGAGGGCCGCGCCAATGGTGGCCAGAATCCGCAAGGGCTGGGTTGCGTACAAGGCGAGGAAACCTGGAACGATGATCCCGCCGGGCACAAGGCCGGTGAGCTCGTAAAATAGCAGCCCGGTCACCACGCCTGAGACGAAGACAAGGGTCGTCACAACGCCTCCCCGGTACCTCCCAGCAGCCTACTCAGCTGTAGACCCGCTCCTCCGATGTTTCCCATCCCAACGATCAACGCACCCGGAGGTGCCGCACTCAGAATACGGTCGTACATCTGCTGTGAGTGACACTTCCCGACAAGATACTCAGCCTGCGGAAACCTGCGCCGCCAGCGCGGCACACGATCTCCTATCAAGAACAGCCGTTCCATCTTTCGATCTTCGAGCAACGGGGCAAACGTTTCCACGCGGAATGCTCTGTCCCGCCTGTGATTGAACACCCCCAGCAATGGGCGCTCTTCCCCCAGCCAGTACAGCGTCTCGTCTATCAGTTGTCGCGTCGACTGGGGGTCGTTGGCCGAGAACGCGTTCAGCACATATAACACTCCCCCACGATGGTGGATCTTCCGTAGGGTCCACGCGTCCGGCGGAGGGTCAGCTCGGAGCATGCCGGCCAACGCTGTCGACAGATCAGCACCCGCAGCCTCACAGACGCTGAGCGCCAACTCGAGATTCTCACGGCGCACCCACCGTGGCAGAGGGGTGGGGGCAGTCAATTCTCGGACGGTGCACGTGGGAGCTTGTACACATTGAGCTTTCTTGGCTACCGCCATCTGTTGGAAGACGCGCAGGTACTTCACCTCGCTCGTGAGTACTGTGCCGCCGATCGGAATCGTCTCCGCCATGGCGCCGGCGATGTCCTCCTCTGAGCGACCGAGTGCGTCCGTATGGTCCGCTCGGACGTTTGTGATCGCTCCCAGCTGGGCCTGCACGATCAAGTCTTGACTCGCGCGCTGCATACCCGGGTCGATTGCGTTGCATTCGATCACAAGCGCGTCCACATCCAACCGCACCGCCCTGCGAATGACGTCGACTTGCTCTGCAATGGAGGCTGCTCCAAGCCTGGAGATTACTTGGCGGCGGCCGTCAGGCAGGATGAACGTGGGCGTGACCCCGGTGATCTTGGCAGCAGCGCGCCTCCCTGAGGCGTTGAGTCCTCTGGCGATGAGTTCAACGGTTTGGCTCTTGCCGCGCGTTCCGTTCACATGTACACGCAGCGGGATCCTTCCCAGTCGCCGCCTGTGGAGAGCGTTCTCGGCAAGCCTCCAGCCCACAAACACCCCTACCGGCAGCAGCGGCCACGGGTTCACTGCTCTCGTTCAGGCGGCGCGAGGTAGGTGCCTAGTTCATTGCTTATCAGATCAGTGTACGATGGTAGTCCTTCCCAGCTCACTGCTGAGTCGGGATCCTTTCTGCCTTGCACCTCAAAGAGCATGCTCAGGGTAGCGAGGTGCCTACCTATTCGCTCTTCTATGGGGTGTCCGTGTTCGGTAAACGGAACATACAGGAGTCCCCGCTCGGCCGCATGCAAGTAGAACTCGTCCTTCCCGGTCAGTATCAAGTCGGCGTCGGTTCGTCCTCGTAGCCGCCCCTGAGCTGGGTTTGCTGTCTCTAAGAGCACTGCCAGGGTATCTGTGGCATCTCCAAATTCGCGGTGGGTGAGCCCACGTAACCCGGCCGGAGAGCGTTCCACGCTGATATCAATCCCGTGAAGCTCCAGGAACATCGACGCTTCCACAGCCAGCTCCATCGCCCGGTCGTGGGCGACGATGGCGTTGATCACCGGATACTCGGGAGACGCTTCGTGCAGGTCCACGGCAAGAGCTACCTCTTCGGCTCTGATGAGCTCCACGAACGCGTGGGCCAGGCGCTCGGTCAGATACCCCTCCGCACGGCCCGGGAACACCCTGTTCAGGTTACGAATCTCTTGGCCGGCCAGCGTCTGCCCAGCAGCGTTTGTGTACACTACGGGGTCGGGCCACTGATGGATCGGATTGGTAGCACGGCTCCCATAGCGAAATGTGCGAGAACCGTCGGGAGTGGCTATCTCATAGAACTGAGGATAGCCCTCATGGGGATCGGTACAGGTGTGCCCGCTGCGATTGGCTCGGGGGACAACGATTAGCCGTCCCGCCGTCACCCTGGCGCGCTCGACGATCAGTACAGCGGTCAGCTTGGCTGCCGGCTCGTTCGGATGCGTCCCGCCGAGGATCAGGGCAGTTCCTCCGGGGGCGTCTCCCTCCAGGAAGTAGATCTCGGTATCCACGGCTGTCCCGGCAAGGTCGGGGGCGTAATCGCTTAGCATGCCCTTTTTGGTGACACCGGGTCCTGGATAGAGCGGCGGATCAGTCCACATGGCGGCAAACTCGAATCCGGAGAGCACAAGGACCACGGCAAGCGCTGCGAGCACCGCAACGGCGGTCCATAGGTTGCCCAGTCCAGTTTTCGATCTACTTGTCTGCTTGTTCATTTGATGGCAAGAAGCCGCAGAACCAGCGGGGCCAACGCCAGGGCGGCGCCGATCTGTTCTGCCAGACGCCGTTCACGCACCATGTTCCACACGATAATCCCCACCAGGAACAAGATGATCCCTCGATACGCCCAGATCATTCATCCTCCTTATGTCTCAGGCGGCCCTTGCCCACAAACCATAACACAACCAGCACAGCAGCCAGGCCGCCAAACAGTATCGCAAAACCGGCAGCGGGGCCTTCCAGAAGCAATCGCTCCCAGGTGTTGCTGGCCATAATGGAGAGGATCCCCCAGCCGATTACTCCCGCCGCCGGCAGCAGGCAAGGTAAGAGCACCCGCGTGTAATTCCCCACCTGCACCACCTTTGCTGCGAACAGCCCGGCCAGGGCAGTGGGAGGCATCAGATCTCCCATCCCGGCCATGAGCGAAAGTGCCGCGCCGACAACGATCTCGTTACGGCCCAAAAGCGCAAGGATGAACGGCACTCCAAGGATTGATGCCGAGCCAAAGGCTGATACGGCTCCGAATAGGGGCATGCTTACCGCAATGCTAACAAGAAGCAATCCCGTAGGCAGTCCGGTGAGCCAGCTTACCACCAGTCCCCGTACACCCGTTAATGTCATCACTTGAAGGAACATCCCCACGCCAGCAAGGATCGCCAACACGGGAAGGGCCGCCTTGACTGCCTCACGCACCGTGGCCATCACCTTCGTCCGCCGGCCGGTGAGTGGGGCGGCTACGGAAGCTATAGTAAACGTAAGAGGCATCCCCAGCGCGGGCATCAGCGAAGGAAGCCCTCGCTCCAGAGCAACCAACACCACCAGGAGCGCCAGCGGCAGGTAGAGGAGCCACCCGTGTTCGGCATGCTGGGATGGCGGTAATGCCTCCAGGTCCACCGCCCTGCCACGCACTGACGGCCAAGCCATTACGAGCACCGCAACCACTGCTGTGGGCAGGGTGAGGGCTAGAAGAGGCAGCTCAAAGCCGATGTAGGGCATGTCCACACCGGAGCCGATAATCATGACCGGGATGTTTACCGGCGGGGCGATCATCCCCAGGATGCCACCGATGGCGATCACGGCACCAGTGCGCTCGCGCGATAGGCCCATGGTCATGAATGCCGGGGCAACAATCGCCCCCGTGGTCAGGACAGCGGCGGTCGAAGAACCGGTGATCATCCCGGCCGACATGGTGAATAGCATCATTGCCACCAACAGTACAGCCGGACGCTCCTTGAACGCTCTGATCAGGTAGTGAGCGACTGTGTCCAGCATCCCGGATGCCTGGACGAGACGCATGAACACCATGGCCATAGCGATGATCAACATCACATCCAGAAAGCCGACGGTCCCTTCCACCAAATGCCGAATAGGTACACCGTGACCACCCGCGAGCGCACCGATCACCGAAGCAGCCAGCAAAGCCACAGCTACAGGAAACCGCAGGGCGAAGACGCTCACGATGAACGTCCCCACCATAGCCAAGAACGGCCACACTTCAGGGGCCACGCCGCCTACCTGAGAAACTCGCCCAGATGTCCGGTGAGAAGGTCGTCCAGTTCGAAGCTGTACGTGAGAGACGCCGCTACGTTGTACGGACCCCGTGCGTGCGCCTGCAACAGCTCGTGGATAGCATAAAGCTGCAGTCGCACTCGGTGAGTGAGCGGATTCTCTGGGTCATCCACCGGGTCGCCGCCGGGCAGTTGTCCCGGGTTGGGTGATTCTATCAGGAAGGCGAGGACGTCCGTGCGATCTCCAAACTCGCGATGGCTCAAACCGACGGCTTCTTGCCGCGGTACGTCGACGTCAAGGTTGATGCCATGCAACTCCAGGTTCATCACCGCGGAGACCGCGATCTCCATTCCCCGAGGATGGCTTATGATCATATTGGCCAACAGAGCGCCGGGCGGAGCTTCGTGCATATCAACGACGATACCCACGTTCTCGCCGCGCACAAGCTCAAACAGGGCATAGCTTATCTGCTGAGTCAGTGTTCCGTCTGCCTTCCCGGGGTGAACCCGATTTAGGTTGCGTGCCTCGCGCCCGGGAAGCTCCCTGCCTGACGGATAATGGACAAACGCGTCCTCGGTGGGCTCCTGCAGCTCCGCTGCAGTGACGCGTGTTCCATAGGCGAACGCTCTCTTTTCGCCGTCGGGATTCACGAACTCCAGCGTCCGCGGCGTCGCGTTCTCGTTCGCTTCAGTTATCCAAGCGGCGGCGTTGTTCGCGTAGGGAATGACGAAAAACCTTCCCACATCGACGCGCGCCTGCTCCACGATCAACACGGCGGCCATTACACTGGCTATCTCGTTGGGATGGGAACCTCCGAGGAGAAGGACGGTTTCCCCTTGCTGGTCTCCCTCCAACAGGTACACAGGCGTATCGCCGGGGGTATCCGTCAGTTCTCCGTGGTAGTCGCTGAGCGACAACACCTCGGAGACGCCGGGCCCGGGCCGGATGTCATGTTCCCCTGCGGTCCCCAAGAGGGGCAGGAGAAGCAGCGCGGCGAGAAGGCAAATCCCTCCTCGCCGCCTGCAGAGCAAACTCTGTACGGCGGAGGAAGCGCCTGTCATGCGTCTTCCTCCTCAAGGCCGAACAACTCGACGAGCACAGGGACCAAGTCCATCCTGGCCTCAGCCCGAACCATGGGGATTGCGTGATCCTCGGAAAGCCCCGTTAGAAACCCGTCCTCGTCGCCGGCAACTGTAATCACCATGTAGTCCGCCTGTGGAGCGAACCTTTCGATGAGCTGATCGGAGAGCGTTCCCCGGCGGGAGCTGCCCTCGATGTGCATGGCCACGATCGCCATGTCCAGTTCCCGTGCTCTGTCGATGAGACCTTGGGCCCAATCCTCCTCCGCTCGCAGGGACACTCCTGCCTCACCGAGACCCTTGGCGCTCGAACCGAGTACGAGGATCAAGGTCTGCGCTCCCTCGAGCATTTCTACTTCGGCACGCTGGTCATACGCCGAATCTATGCCAGCCTGTTGTGCAAGGACGTTCGCCATTAGTGCTCCGGCGCTCTGTCCGACCGACGTGATCACCGCCGGCTGGCCGAAGGGAGGCTCAAGTAGCTCAGGTTCTGGGGTCTCTTCGGCCAACCCCACAACCGACAAAGCAACCACGCTGCACAGCAATAGCACTACTCTTGCACATCGCATCAAGCTCTCCTTTCAGTTTCTTCACGCATACCGTTCCCCCCAGCGGTGTGCCGGGAGGAGCCCCAAGGGCGGGCGCTGAGCGCTACGGGGTAGCGGCAGCGCCGTCCCTCCTGAACGATCCTACACCGGTCATTACGCCATCTTCGTCCACAATGACGGCGTTCAGGCCGCCAAAGAACAGATCCAGTTCATCGTGCATCCGCACTGCGTGCCCAAGCTGTTCGAGTGCTGCTACGGTCTCCTCGGGATAGCCCCCCTCCAGTCTAAGCTCGATGTACACTGGACGACTGGCGAACTTGGGTGCTCTGATTGCTTCCTCAAGTGACATCTCGAAGTCAACAACATTCACGATGGTTCCGACCACCGACGAGGGAATACGAGCGGCTCCTGGCGTTCCCAGAACCATGTACACGCCACCGTCAGCGTACCGAACGATCGTGGGAGCAATCATGGTGCGGACCCGCTTGTACGGCTCACGCGAGTTCAGATGGTCCGGGTCACCGCTGAATAGGCGAGCGTGGTTGCTCAGGAAGAATCCGTATCCGGGTACCATGACCTGCGACCCCCAGAACGAAGAGATGGTCTGAGTAACACTTGCCGCGTTTCCTTCGGTGTCCACCGCGCTGATGTGCGTGGTGCAGTCGTTCTCCATGCTTGCAACCGAGCCCGTCGTCTCAACAGACTCCATGTACGGATAAGGGTCCCCTGCATCCACAATCCATGGCGGGAACATAGCCTGCTCAAGGTTGACGAGTTGAGCCCTGTCGGCAGCGTAGTCCTTGGACAACAAGCCCTCGAGGGGCACATCGTAGAAGTCTGGATCAGCTATGTACCTAGCCCAATCAGCATCGGCCAACAGCAACGCTTGGGACATCACGTGGACAGCCATCGGGTCATCCCATCCTTCGAACTCACGCATGTCGAAGTTCTCTATGATGTTCAGAGCCGAACCAACCAGCGCGCCGGCGACCACAGGAGGCGCACTGACCACCGTGTAGCCACGGTAGTCTGTGATCACCGGCTCACGGATAACCGCTGAGTACTTCTCTAGATCCTCCTCGCGGATCCACCCTTCGGTAGCTTCCACGATGGCGGCTGCGATCTCTCCAGTGTAGAAGGCGTCGGAGCCCTTTGCGGCTATCAATTCAAGCGCACGCGCGAGGTCCTTGTTGACGATCTGCTCGCCCTCCTCGGGAATAAGCATGTTCGGGTAGTAGATCGGGCCAACAACAGGATCGTGGACGAAGTTTTCGTACACATTGGCCAGTTGCCCGGCGAGTTGTCGGTCAAGGGGGAATCCCTCTCGTGCAAGCGCGATGGCAGGCTGCAGTACTTCCGCTAAGGACAGGACGCCGAATTCCTCCTGGGCCGCCGTGAGCCCTGCGACCAACCCGGGAATCATCGTCGACTTCGGACCGAGGGTCTCCGGGGAAACGTCAACCGTTAAATGCCCCGGGGCCCACGACCGGAAGTCGATGGCCACATCCTGGCCATCCGCCAAGCTGATCACCATATACCCTTCGCCCCCCAGGCTCGAGGCGTTCGGTTCGACGACGGTTATAGCGAAGGCGGTGGCCACGGCGGCGTCTATCGCGTTCCCCCCTGCACCGAGGATCTGTGCGCCGGCCCTCGAGGCGAGTTCGTGGGCAGAGGCGACCATTCCGTCAGTCCCAATCACCACCTGGTCTGCCCAGGCGACGCTGAACGTAAGCGCCAGAACTAATGTCAGCACAGCAAGCGTACCACTCAATCTACTACGCATAACTCCTCCTTAGGGCAGGGTCATCGGCATGATCCCGCATGGAATATTCGGTCAGCCGGGCCTTGGCCCCCTCATCCTCCTGTCCTAGGCATCCACCTCAGGCCAGCGGTCATAGACGGTGGAGAACGACCTCGTGCCCGCGCGGACATATCCTCGGACGTGAGCCGGTTCCCTCCCAGCAAGTCGTCGACGCGCCGAATGTCATCGGGGAGCTGGGGAGAGATCCCCCCAGCTCCCCTACGACATCAGTACTCGACTTGGAGCCTGACTACGAACCAAGCCCACATGTCGTGGGTGTAAAGCTCTTGTACCTCTTCGTACTGGTACGGGAAGACAAGCTTAAGGGGTCCACCCCTGCCGGAACTGATGGCCTCGCCGTTCAGTTGGTAGGCGATCATAATCGGGTATTCCACTGCGTGCTCGACCTGAACAGGGGCGCGCATGTCATCAGCGGCAACGATAACCGCGCGATCCGCTTCAGCGGGATAACCCACGTATTCGAGTATGGTCTGTAGCTTCACTCCTCGATACTCTTGCGTTCCGCTCAGCCAGGGATCGTCGACCTCGTACTCTACGTAGGGGAGTTCCTGCAGCATGTTCATGTCGAAATGGAACTCGTCACCTACGTTGCGGAGGGCGATCGTGCCCGAGACTGTGAGCATAACGGCCTCTTCGGGGGTTGGAATATCCGCGAAGGCCATTGTTCCCGCCAGCAAGAGCCCCAGCATGCCTACTACAATCAGCTTTCTCATCTATTTCCTCCTTGAACGGTGTTTCTCTGCTCCTTATGTTCAGCTACCGCGACAAAGCCATTCCACCCGACTGCCCACCTCCCCATCTCTTCGGTTGGACTACGAGCGCTCAGTAAGCTGTGAGCTGAAACTCGTAATCGATCCTCATGATGAGGCCTGTGCAGCAATGATGCCCAACCCATGATCACGAATTCAAGGAGCACACTCTGTTCTTCAGAGCTGAACAGTACTTGGGGTCGGAGAGACGAGCCGTTACGGGGTGACCCTGCTTGTCCGGGCCACCTAAGGCCCAGCGAACGCCTTACTCCCTATGCTCGGTCATGCGGAATTCATCAGGATCGTAGCCCCGTTCCGCGAGGCGCTCAAAGATCCCGGCGAGGACATCGTCGGGGAGCGTGGGCTGGCGGGCCAACACCCACCCGTACTCGCGCGAGGGGTGGCCGACTACGGCGTAGCTATAATCGGGAGCAAGGTCGATCACCCAGTAGGGTGCTTTGAAGAGAGGAATCCCGAAGATGGTAACGAAGCTCACTTCTAGTTTGGCCGGTGCATCGCCGGGCCAGGCGCGGCCGCGGGCCTCGATGAGGCGACCGTCCGCCCGGCGACAAACGTTTAGTACCTCCACAGTTCCGTCATCGCGCAAGGTGTATGTGGCAGTGGTGTCCGAATCACAGCGGCGCTGGAAGCTTGCCGGAATGCTGGCGATCTCATACCACGTGCCCATGTACCTTTCCAGGTCGAGCTCATCGACGACCGGCAGCTCGGGCGGCGGGGTGCGGTCGGTGTGAAGGATGATCCCAAGACCGACCACAGCACCGATCACGACAAATGGAAGCAGGCGGAGCATGAGATGCCCTCCTTACAGCACAGCATTACGATAGGGCGAAGCAGGGCCCGGGTTTGCACCCGGACCCGCTTCCAAGATAAGCCAGGGACGTCGGGAACCTTGCCGCGACGCAACTAGCCCTTCTTCTTCTCTTCTTTTTCGAGGTACTGGAGGATCGCTTCCACGACGAGATAGTTCATGGAGCGGTCCTTCTTCTCCCCCAGTTTGCGCAGGCGTTCCATGACGTTATGGTGCGCCTTTTTCTGCGGGATATAGATGGAAATCTTGTCCAGTGCGCGTCCTGCTTCAGTTCTCTCAGGCATATACATCCCCCCTTTCAGTTGATTATATACCATCCGGGATCATAATGCACGAGGTGCGCTCGGAAAGCTCCTAATGGTTGGGCTATCACGAAAAGCTCTGGCCGTTCTCCGATCTCCGATGGGTCACGCCACTGGACCATTCAAGTTCGGCTGTCCGTCGACCAACTGCACTCTACGGTCATGCATGCATCACGATAGCGGATTGCGTTCAGCGGTTCCCGCGCGTCGCCGTGCATCGACCGGCCGCTATCTGCATAATGCCAGATCATGACCATGGGGGGTAGAACAAGGCGCGCATTCCTGTTGAACGGAAGCGGCGTGGCCGGCGACCCGCCGGACCGGATCAGCGAGGTATTGGAGCAGGCCATGGGCTCAGAAGGGTGGGCCGTAAGAAGAATGGACGTCCACTCGGCGCTCATCAGGCCATGCCTTGCCTGCGGCGCGTGTTCCTTCCGGCGCCCGGGGGAGTGTGTGATTGTTGACGATGGGCGCGATATCCCTCGGCTTATGGCTCAATCGCGGCTGTTTGCCTTTGTTACAGGAATCCGTTTCGGGGGCTACCCGGCAACGGCCAAACGAGCTCTGGAACGTACGTTGCCCGTAGTTCATCCCTACTTCACCCGCTACCAAGGGGAGATGCACCACCGGCTGCGCTATCCGCACAGGCCATTCATGCTGTTCGTGGGTTGGCAGCCAGAGCCCGATCCGGAGACACGCTCGTTGTACCATCGACTGGCCGAGCGCAACGCGACCAACTACCAGGCGCGACACCGCGCGCTGGTGGTGGAGGGGGAGCCCGACCGTGGAGAGCTGGAGCAGGAACTGACAGCACTACTCCGTTCGACGGAGGCTCACGGATGAAGGGTTCGGTGGCCGTGGTATCGGCAAGCAATCGGCGTCACAGCAACTCGGCGGCCATCGGCCGCTACCTGGCGGGGCAGTTGTCCGATCTGGGCGTACCTACTAGGAGCGTCGACGTAGCCGAGAAAGGTGGCTTGGCGGGCAATGTCATGCCCGCTGTGGATTTGGTGGCCGGATGCCGCCACGCAGTGCTGGTGGCCTCGCTATACCACGACACCATTAACTATATGGCCACCGCCACCATGGAAGCATGGGCTGATTGCAAGCCAAGCGGGCCCAATGGGCGGCGGCCGCAGTTCTCGGCGGTCGTGCACTCGGGTTATCCTGAGCCCGTCCACACGGAGGTGGCCCTGGACATCTGCCGGCGATTCGCCAGCGAGGTCGGCTGGCCATGGGGTGGGGGATTCACCGCCGGAGCCACTTCGATCATCGGTGGCCAGGATCTCGGCTCCGTAGGGCCTGCGGTGCGCAAGCTAAGGCGGGCGTTGGACCTTACCGCGCAGGCCATCGCTGCCGGTGATCCAGTACCCGAACAGGCAAAACGTACCGCGGCGCGCCCGTTTGCCCCCACGTGGCTGTTCATCCCCTTGGCCAACTGGGTAATGCGCCGGGAGGCCAAACGCACGCGAACACGAAATATCGATGCCCGACCCTATGGGTGAACGGTGAGGTTCCGCGCGTAGGGGCTTTCTTGGTGCCGGATCGTTGAGCAATGTGTAGAACAGTTGCGGTAAGCTCTCCCGTTACAATGTAATCACGAAGCATGCTGCTCTTGGGCTCCGGTAGAGAGTCCGGGATGTCAGGACAGGAGGTGTAGCTATGGGACCAGGTGACATTGTGATGATGGTGGTTCTTGTACTGGCAGGCTTGGCGCTGATCGCCGGAGGGGTGATGGCCCTTCGCCGCAGACGTGACTGGCTGGTGGCGAGCATGGCTGTGGTGGCGATCATTGTCGGCGCGAGCTGGCTGTTGAGCTTGATCGTCGGCTTGGCGGCACGTATCGATCCGCTGCATGTGTTCGTCCCGGTGTTGGCCACTACCGTAGGACTGGCGGTGGTAGTCTTTTGGGTGATCATGCTCACGGAGGCAGCCACTCTGGAGGAGCCAAACAGTCTGGACAAGCTGACATGGGTGTTGATCCTCCTGCTGGCGAACATCGTGGGTGCATTGATCTACTTCTTCGCCCGACGGCCCCACCGGCCGGCGCACACGCAGGACCAAGCGCGCAAGGAGTAAGCTTTATCCGTGTTGCAAGCGCGCTCCCGACATTGCGCAATCGAGATGAGCGGAACGGGAACCGGGCGAACCCCCGCAGCTCCGAGCAGGGGAATTCGGCGCGTAGGCCGCAGTGTTCGATGCCCTCGGCCAAGCAGCTTCCCGATGCGAGGGACTACACACGCACAACACGCTGCCGCGGTTTCCCTGGGATGAGCGTTTCGTGTAGGGAGGGTTAGGAGTGGCTATGAACAGCAATTACTTGGAAAACCCGCAGGGTGGGTGGTTTGTGGCTCGGCTGGGCCCATGGGAGTGGCTGGAAACGCTGGTCAAGCTGGGTGCGGTGGGTATGGCTCTATGGGGGCTAAGCGTGTCCGTGGCCGAGGGGTGGTCGCCCGGCTTCCACGGGCGCACGGCGCAGATCGTAATCTTGGGGGTTGCATCGCTCGGGATTCTAGCTGCGGTCGTTGATCGGCTGATCACCCGTGAGCTAATTTCCATGGCGTTCGTGGTGGCAAACAACGCCGGCCACTGGGGGATGACCATGGCCCTTGTGGGGGGCTTGGGAGGAGGCGTACCGCTTGTCCTGTTTTGCTCGGCCATGCTTGCCGGTGATCTTGCCAAACTGGCGTTCTTCGCCCGCAGCGGGCTCACCGTGCGCGATGCGCCGCGGGCGGTGGTGCTAGGGGGAACGGGTCTGTTCGCGGTTGGTTACCTGGTCGTATTGTTGCTGGAGGTGGTGTAGGAGGCTTCTCGATCGCCTTTGGGGAACCAAGGGACAAAGGCGTTGGTGACGCGCGCGTAGGCCTCGAACTCCGGCCGGCCACGGAGCTTCCGCTCCAACATGGGAACGCCGGAGACAAACCGCAGCAGACAGGTGATGGTGAGGGGGCCGATGATCCCGGTCCAGCCCCAGGGCACGGACAGCGCCAGCAAGAACAGCCCCCACCACATGGTTGCCTCCCCGAAGTAGTTGGGGTGGCGGGTGTAGCGCCACAGGCCGGTTCGCATCACCTTGCCTTTGTTCTGGGGATCGCTCTTGAAACGGGCAAGCTGCCGGTCGCCCACCGCCTCGAACAGAAAGCCCGTCACCCACACCAGTACCCCCGCGATGTCCAGCGGCCCAAACCCAGGCCGGGCGGAGCTCTGGATGAGGAGTACGGGGTAGACGATCACCATCAGGAACAGGGCCTGTAGCATGAACACCTGGAAGAATGCCCGTGGCACCACCCAGCGTCCCCATTCTTCCCGCCACTTGGCATACCGGAAGTCCTCCGGCTTTCCCCAGTTGCGGCGCACGATGTGGTAGGTGAGTCTGAGACCCCATACGGCCACCAGAATCAGCGCAACGAGTGCACGGGTAGTGAAGTGCCCTGCGGCGAAGAAAGCAAAGCCGCTGACCAAGACGAACCCTGACCCCCAGCCCATATCGACCAGGGAGTTATCCCGCCGCCACTGGGCAATGAGAAACAGCCCCCAGAAGAAGCCGAACGCCACCCCGGCCGAATAGCCAATCAGCTGCCACACGACGCGTCCTCACTAGGGGGAGTAGAGTCCTCCTGCATCAGAGCAACGGCCACTGCTCCTCGGCCGGCGTTCAGGGCCACGATCGGGGAGATCTCGGTGATGTACGCGGGAGGCTTTCCCAACAGGGCCGTGAGCCGGCGCTCGTACTCGCGGGCCTTGTCCGGAGCATCGGCGTGGACAATGCAGTACTTGTCGATGGGCGCCTGGGCGTTCAGTTGGGTCACAGTCTCCATGATCTTTTTCGTGTTGGCCCGGCGGCTGAATGCCTTGCCGAACGCCACGCCCTTGCCATGCTCGTCGAGGGAAACGATGGGTTTCAGGTTCAGCCACTTTCCCAGCTTCCCCTTAAGCGGGCTGACGCGACCGCCGCGCACCATGTACTCGAAGGTCGCCACGCTGACGAAGATGCGCGTGCGGGAGATCCACTGTTCGATGCGCTCCACGAGCTCGTCGTGGGTCGCCCCGGCGGCGAGCGCCTCCGCTGCCTTCAGGACCAGGAGGCCCTGTGCGCCGGAGTTCAACCGGGTGTCGATCACGCTGATCCTGTTTCCGTCGCCGATCAAGGGTTCCGCTGCTTGCCGCAAGGTCTGGTACGTTCCGCTTATGGGGCTTGAGACAGCCAACACAACAACCGACTCATAGTGGGTGGACAGAAACTCCAGCCACTCGCGAGCCTGACGCGCGGTGGGCTGGGAGGAAGTGGGATACTCCTTCACCTGTTCCAGAAGACCGAATAGCTGTCCAGGGGCCAACGTGACCCGATCGAGAAACGCGCTTCCGTCCACAAGCACTTGCAGCGGAAGAAGGTGGATCTGGTGCGCGTCCAGGATCTCTTGAGGGATGTCGGCGATGGAATCGGTGGCCAGTGCTACCGAAAAGCGCCGCCGGTACAAGGCGTCCTGCTGACGCACCATGTCGTCCACTTTTTGCTCCAGAAACGTCCCGCGTGACCGGAGCTCGGTGAACAATTCCGCAGGATGATCCGTATGGAGGTGGAAGCGCAGGCGCTCGGCTCCACCAGCGACAATCACCGAGTCCCCGTGCTGCTGAAGATATGTGCGGATGTCCTCCTGAGGGAGATCGCTGCCTGTGAGATAGCCTTCAGCGCAGTAGCGCGCTGTGAGTTCGGTGGAGATCTCCCCTTCCACCGGCGTCGTCTCCAGTCGGATCGTACGCGCCCGCCGGAGGGCCGAGCGCAGGTGCGCCCGCCCGGTGAGTCCCGCTATGCCCTCGAGAAAGCGGACCAGCCCTTGGGCCCCCGAATCGACGACCCGTCCCCGGCGTAGCACTTCGAGTTGCTCGGGGGTCTTGCGGAGGGCTTCGCGGGCCCGCTCGAGGGAGCGGGTCAGGACATCGGCAAGGTCGCGGCTTGACTGGCAGAGATCCCCAAATGTCTCCGCCCAGGCCCGCAGCACCGTTAACATTGTGCCCTCCACCGGTTGCGCCACCGCCTTGTACGCATGGGGGACGGCGCGCAGCAGGCTGGATCCAAACGCCGGCGCCGTTGCGGTGCTATGTCCTTGGAGCTCAGCCGCCATACCGTTGAGAAGCTGGGCGAGGATCATCCCTGAGTTTCCTCGTGCCCCGGCGAGCGAGGCTTGGGCGATCCTGTCCAAGGCACTGTGTAGCGAGCGATGGGGGTTGGAGTCATCCAGGATGTGATTCAGTGTCAGCGTGAGGTTTGTTCCCGTATCCCCGTCTGCGACAGGAAATACGTTGATCCGGTTGAGCTCGCTTCGGTCCCGCGCGACCGCCTCGGCTCCGGCCATAAACGCATAGTACAAGCGCCTTCCATCTACATAACGAACCTTCGTCTTTGCTTTCGGGTTCACGGCAAAGCACCCCGCAGGCATTATGTCCTGCCGACGGGGAAAGTCCCACCCCGGGGTGGTGACTCGGTGGACCGCGTGCCACTGGCGAAAGGCGACCGGCGCGGCTACAGTGACGCCGAAGGGACGGTGGGAGTAGATATGGAACGCATATTGGATGCGCAGATCGTGTTCTTCCCCACGGGCGATTTGGAGAGGACGACGGAATTCTACAGTGAACTCCTCGGCCTCCCGTTGGTCCTCGATCAGGGCACGTGCAGGATCTTCCGCGCTGTCAAGGGAGCGTTCTTGGGCTTTTGCCGCAAGGACGCAGTCCCGCAGGATCCACAGACGATCATCACACTCGTCACCGATGACGTCGATGGATGGGTGGACTCGCTGCGCCGACATGGAGTCCAGGTAGATAGAGGCCCCCAGCTCAACCCCGAGTTTAACATCTATCACGCGTTTCTACGGGACCCCAACGGCTACCTTGTAGAGATCCAGCGCTTTCAGGATCCACGCTGGCAGGAGGCTGGTGCGCATACGACCGGCTAATCCTGCAGGTCGATAGTCCTTCGGCGTGACAGCCGTGGGTGGTTAGGCACCGGCAACAGACAATCCGGACCCGAACGCCCGTCTGAGTGGACGACCCCGCGACGCTCGTTCGGGCCCGGCTGCCTACGCACTATGCGTTGGTGCGCGCCGGTGGCTAGCTGTCCGAGCGAAGACGGCTTCCCAGCAGACGGCGGAGCTTGCGGTCAACGACCGGTTCCACCGCCGTCTCCCAGAGAAACCAGAGGGCAGCGGTGGAACTCCACACCACGGCCAAGACTCCATGGCGTGTGAGGTCCATCACCCCTATGATCCCCAGGCCAAGCATCAACAGCGCGGAGAACAGGACGGCCGAACGCACCGCCTTCCACACATGGTGCCTATGGTTTAGCATAGGCTGCTCACCTCAACAGGAGCTTACCGCCGACGGCCATGAACGCGCCAACGGCGGCCGCGGACGCGACATCGCGGGGGTTTATCGGACCTTCGCTGATCGCCCCGCGAATGGTTCCTCCGGTGGCCCCCAGCGCACCCCCGGCCACAGCCAGCTTCACCAGTTTCGCTATACCGACCAGGATGGCAAACTCTCCCCGCGCCTCGAGCAGTTCCTGCTCATCGAGCTCCACACCGGCCGGCATCACGGGTCCTTCCTCTTGTGCCGTGGCTGCGTGGGCAAGTTCGAGGATCCCGGGCGCGCAAGCTACCATAAGCACAGCCAACGCAACCGTTCCTAGCACCTTTGGAAACGTCATCCAGCTCACCTCGCCGCTTCTGTTTTGGCCGGCCGGCCTAAGAACACAATAGCACGCGGGTAACCGGTGGTCTGTCGGCCGGTTGACACACGGGGTGTCGGCTTGGCAATGCCGGGATACGCGTGCGTCACATCGGGCAACATTCGATGCCAAAACGTACAATGCGTTATGCACGCTTCCGGATGTAGCTGTGCTCTGGTGCCCCCTCCTTCAGACGGGGCAAGATGCTGGAAGGAGGCTCTGTGAGGTTCCTCATCATCGTGAACCCCGAGGCGGGCAAGTACCAGCGACAGACGTTGGACAAGGCCCTTCAGGACGAACTCTCGCCTCCGGGTCATACATGGGTGCTTCACGAGGCACGCCCCGGCGAACACCTGGGCTCCGTGGTCAAGGGCCATCTGGCCAACCATATCGACGTTGTGGTCGCCGCTGGAGGGGACGGTACTGTGGCCGGGGTTGCGGACGCACTGATGGGAACCGAGGTGCCATTGGCAATTATCCCTTTGGGAACGGGCAATTTCGTGGCCCGAGAGCTCGGCGTTCCCCAGACTGTGCAGGGAGCAACTGCGCTACTGGCGGACGAGCCTCGCTCGGTGAGCATCGACGCCATGCGGGTCGAGGGGCGCGTCTACGTGTTGAGCGCAGGGGTGGGCATCAGCGCTAGCGTGGTCGGCGGCACGACCTCCAAAAGCAAGAAACGCTTCGGTTTTGTGGCCTATGTGCTGACCACGGTCGGCAAGCTGCTTACCATGAAACCTCGCCGGCTCACCGTGGTGGTCGACGGCCGAGCCCACGTGTATCGCGCGGTGGAGGTGCTCGTGAGCAACTGTGGGCTTCCGACCAGGCTGCTGTATCCGCGTACACCCGACATACGTATGGACGACGGGCATCTCGATGCGTGGGTGATGAGTACCCAAGCGCTGTTCGACTATCCTCGATACCTGATGGCGACGATCTTCGGACGCACTCCCAGTCTGGCGGCGAGGTTCATCCCGGTCAAGGCAAGCGTGCGGATCGACAGCCCTGCCCCCCTATCCGTACAGGCGGACGGAGACATCATCGGCACAACTCCTGTGGAGATCGACGTCCTCCCGGGTGCCCTCACGGTGCTCGCCCCGGCGGGACCCAGTCGCATGCCGGCCCGGGAATCGGTCGACCATAACCTGGCATGAGCCTCGCTTTCCGTGTTGTGTGTACCCATTAGATGCGCGTGCGCGCAGACGGTCACTGATCGCCGCTACTCGGCCTTTACTCCGGCCAACTCTAGTGAGTCGGCGAAGTGGCACGCGGAGTAATGCGTGTTTCCCAGATCGCGGAACTCCGGCGCCTGCTCCGAGCAGATCGGTTGTGCGTACTGGCACCGAGGATGGAAGTAGCAACCGCCTGGCGGGTTCACCGGACTGGGCACATCCCCCTCTAGCAGTATCCGCTCCGACTTGTAGTCCGGATCGGGGACCGGCACCGCCGACAAGAGAGCCTCGGTGTACGGGTGCAGTGGTTTGGCAAAAATATCCTCGCTGGCGGCGAGTTCGGCGATCTTCCCCAGGTACATCACGGCCAGCCGGTCGGATATATGCTTCACCACCGACAGGTCATGGGCGATGAACAGGTACGTAAGCTGGAAGTCATCCTGCAGATCCTCCAGCAAGTTAAGCACCTGAGCCTGGATGGAAACGTCCAGGGCTGATACGGGCTCGTCGCAGATGATGAGCTGCGGATCCAAGGCCAGCGCACGGGCGATGCCGATCCGTTGCCGCTGACCCCCTGAGAACTCGTGCGGGTAGCGGTGCATGTGCTCGCCCTTCAGACCGACCGCTTGCAGCAGTTCCCGCACCCGATCTTTCTTCTGCTGGCCGTGGGAGACACGGTGGACCGTCAACCCTTCGCCTACGATGTCGCCGACCGTCATCCGTGGGTTCAGCGATGAATACGGGTCCTGGAAGATGATCTGCATATCGCGGCGCAGCGTCTTGAGGCCGCTTCTTTTCAGCTTGGCCACATCCACCGCGCGCCCCAAACGCTGAGAGCGGAACAACACGTTCCCCGCGGTGGGCTCGATCAGCCGAAGTATGGCGCGGCCGCACGTGGTCTTGCCACAACCCGATTCGCCCACCAGTCCAAGCGTCTCGCCGTCGCGGACGAACAGACTCACATCGTCAACCGCCTTCACCCAGCCCGCCACCCGGCGCAGCACGCCTTTGCGCACCGGGAAGTACTTCTTCAGCCCATCGACCTGAAGCAGTACCTCCTCGTTCAGCTCCAACACCTTCTCAACCGACATGTTCGCCCCCCGCTGTGTACAGCCAACAGGCCACCGTGTGCTCCGGTGCCGCTTCCTCAAGCGGCGGCATCTCTTCCTTGCAGATCTCCATCACGTGAGGGCAACGCGGGTTGAACGGACAGCCCGAAGGCGCGTCCACCGGGTCAGGGACCACACCCATGATCGGAGACAAGCGCTTCTTCCTCGTGGCGAGCGAGGGTATCGACTTCAACAGCCCCTGGGTGTAAGGATGCTTGGGTTCATGGAACACCGGCCCGACCTCCGCCTGTTCGACCACCTTCCCCAGATACATGACCACCACTCTTTCGCATAGCTCGGCCACCACACCCAGGCTGTGGGTGATGAACATGATCGCCGTGTTGTACTCTTCCTGCAGAGCGCGCATCAGGTCCAGCACCTGCGCTTGGATCGTCACATCGAGCGCCGTGGTGGGCTCGTCGGCGATCAAAAGCGCCGGATTACACGACAACGCCATGGCGATCATCGCCCGCTGGCGCATCCCGCCCGAAAGCTGATGCGGATACTCGTTCACCCTCTGCTCGGGTAGCGGTATCCCCACCTGGCGCAGGAGCTCAATGGCCTTCTTGGTGGCCTGCTTCCTGCTGCCCCCTTGGTGTAGGGTGATCGCCTCGGTGATCTGGTAGCCGATCGTGAACACGGGGTTCAACGAGGTCATCGGCTCCTGGAAGATCATTGCCATCTCTTTCCCCCGAATCGATCGGTACTTTCTCCCCCGGGGGTTGAGCTTGGCCAGGTTCACGTCGGTCCCGTTGCGTTTGAACTGAATCGAACCGCTCACCAGCTTGCCGGGAGGCATGGGGACAAGTCCCATGATCGTCATCGCCGTGACGCTCTTTCCGCAGCCGGATTCGCCCACCACCCCCAACGTGCGTTGCGGGTCAATCGAGAAACTCACCCCGTCTACGGCCTTGACCACTCCCCGCTCGGTGTGAAAGTACGTACGTAGTTCGCTGATATCGATTAGCGACATCGACACGCTCCCCGCTTACAGTTCCTCGGACGTGCGCGCCCGGCTAGGCCGCCCGTTGCCACTACGTTGCTTTCTGCCCCGGTGGTGCTATGGCTGTTCATCATCCGGACCTAGAGCCCTTCCTCGGTACTGTCTTCCGGTACTGTCTTCCGTCGTCTCACGGCTTGCTTCTTCACGTCCTCCAGCGCGAATTATAACGCGCTTGCAGGTGCCTGTTGTGCTGCGTCGTCCTCGCGCACGCTTAGCGAAGGCGAAGAGTAAGATAGACAGCGAGCAATACCAGCACAAATGCGACAAAGGGCAGCGCCGCTCGCGGGATGAGCCGTCGCTTGGGTTTGGGTTGCTGCCCTGGCGTGGGCATGATAGTTCGGGGCTTACGGAGCTCCAATCTGCGGGCCTTTTTCAGAGATCGAACAGATTGGCCCACCTTCCCTTGTCTGCGGTACACGACACCCAGATTATGGTAAGCGGATGCGTATTCCGGGTCCTCCTCCGTAGCACGGCGGTAGCAATGCTCTGCTCGCGAAAGGTCTCCCCTGTCGAAGAAGATGTTTCCCAGTCGGAAGTAGATCAGGTTCTTCTGCAGTCCATACTTGAGCGCCTCCAGCAACAGGTCGGTTCCTTCCTGATAGCACTTTTCACGCCGCAGGTGCTCCGCCTGCGCCAACGCTTGGTCGCAGAGCTCGCGACGCTGCGTTTCTGTCAGCTCACTCGGTTCCGGGAGCGGAGGAGTGAGTTCTCGCTGGTCGGGCTTCTCCCTCTTTCTCTCCATGTTCCCCGTCCTCTCCGCAAGGCCTCCCATTCGGCTTCCTTCAGGTTACCACCGTCGGCCGAGGGGACCAACAACCCTACGTGGTATTGTGCATAACGGGTTTGTGATCAAAGCGCCGTTAGCACAGGCGTCTGTTTGGAACTTGCGGCTACGGTGTCGAGCTGTACGGCCTCACAGCTCGCACGGGGGATCTTGTTCCGGCATGCCGGCCGAACTATACTGAGCGTCACCAGATGAGAGGCTACAATGTAGCCGTTCATTGCGTATGAACTACTAAGGAGGTGATGAGCGGAGCCAAGAAGTGTGCACCGAGCCACCGCTCGGGTGCACGTGGTAGATGGATGGCTGGGATAACAAGGAGGAATGGATGAAAAGGCTGTTGTGCTTTGTGCTTGTTGGGTTGTTGGCTCTTTCTTTTGCCGCGGTCGCCGAGCCCCGTGAAGGCGGTAGGTTGACCATCGCTATGGAGTATGATCCGTCAACGCTCGACCCCCTGGGGATGACGGATACGCCTGCTGCCAATGTGTTTATGCACGTGGCGGAAAGCCTGTTCCGTCTCGATCCGGACGGCGAACTCGAGTACGTGCTCGCCGAGGACTTTGAGGCTAGTGATGACGGCTTGGAATACACGATCAGCCTGCGACAGGGTGTTGATTTCCACGACGGCACCCCGTTCAACGCGGAAGCGGCCAAGTGGAACCTGATTCGTTTCCGCGATGAGGCGAGCTTTGGCCCGACACTGTTGGAAGCCGTCAGCGACATTGAGGTAGTCGATGAGTACACGATTCGAATCCATCTTAGCGATCCGTTCGGGCCGTTGCTTTCCCACCTCGCGCATAGTTTCACAGGTTTCCTAAGCCCGACAGCTGTGGACGATGGCGTAGACTACCCCGTCGGCACAGGGCCATTTGAGTACGTGCGCTGGATTCCCGACACCGAGCTTGTGTTGGAGCGGAACCCCAACTATTGGGGAGAGGGACCGTACCTCGATGAGCTGGTGTTCCTGCCGATCTCTGAAGGCGGGACACGCGTCATGATGCTCCTCGCCGGAGAAATCGATGCGACAACCGTGGTCCCCGCGGACGATGTCTCTATCGTCGAGGCTGAGCCGAACGCTGAAGTTGTGATTGTCCCATCGCTTACGATACAGTACGTCGGAATGAACTGCCAGCGAGGGCCGTTCGCTGACCCGCTGGTTCGTCGGGCGCTGAACTACGCAATCGACAAGCAAGAGATCGTGGACTACGTGGAGGGAGGGTTCGCTACGGTCGCGGCCGCACCGTTCAGCCCAGGCGTGTTTGGGTACCACGAGGCGGGACCGTACCCGTACGATCCACAGAAGGCCATGGACCTCTTGGCCGACGCTGGCTACCCTGATGGTTTTAGGACCACGCTACGCTACAACCCTGGTTGGCGCGAACTGGGCGCCGAGGTCATACAGGCTCAGCTAATGGAGGTAGGCATCCAAGTTGAGCTGATCTCCATGGAGTGGGGTTCTTATCTTGACTTCACCAACCGACCGGTGGAAGACAGCGAGGTCGACATCTACATGCTGGGCTGGAGTACGCCGACTGGCGATGCTGACTACACTATGTACTCACTGTTCCACGGCGCGCAGTGGGCTCCCGACGGCAGCAACCGGTCGTTCTACAAGAACGTCTCGGTAGACGTGCTCTTGGATGCTGCCCGACGCAATCCTGATCCCGCGGAGCGCGAACAGCTCTACGCCACAGCTATCGAGCTGGTGTGGGACGACGCCCCGTGGGTATTCCTGCACAACCCGGACCACACGTACGGCGTGCGGGATAACGTGCGCGGTCTTGTCTACCACCCGAACTTCACGCTGCAGGCGCACATGGCTTGGTTGGACGACTGACGCATCGCGAAGTCTAGTCTGATGCTGCAGGCCTCGGCGGGCGCCCCGTCGTCCGCCGAGGTCGGTAGCACCGTAAACAAGGGGCTAGCATGCTCAGCTACATCATCAGAAGGGTGCTCCTGGCGATTCCCGTGCTCATCGGGGTGGTGACGCTGGTGTTCCTATCGCTTCGCCTGATGCCCGGCGATCCTGCCCTGATCATGGCCGGCGAGGCCGCGCCTCAAGAGGTCGTAGACAGAATCAGAGAACGGCTCGGCCTGGATCAACCCTTGATCGTCCAGTACGGGATCTATATGGGAAGCCTCCTGCGCGGCGACCTGGGAGAATCCGCGCGTACCCGGCGGCCGGTCAGCCGAGAGATCGGCACCCGTCTCCCGGCCACCATGGAGCTGGCCGCAGCCAGCATGGCCATTGCGGTCGTATTCGGATTGCTTGCCGGCCTGATCTCGGCCACGCGGCAGTATTCTCTTGTCGACTACGGCACCATGGTGGGAGCGTTGATAGGGATCTCGATTCCCGTGTTTTGGTTCGGCCTTATGGCGATGTGGATATTCTCGGTACAACTGGGCTGGTTCCCTGTAGGGGGGCGGGGAACATTCCGCCATCTTGTGCTCCCGGCGATCACTCTGGGCGCAATGTCCACCGGCATGATCGCTCGCATGACCCGGTCCAGCATGCTCGAAGTACTCCGGCAGGATTACGTGCGCACGGCACACGCTAAGGGTCTGGGCGAACGCGCTGTCCATATGAAGCACGCGCTGAGGAATGCGCTCATCCCGGTGATGACTCTTGCCGGGCTCCAGTTCGGTACGTTGTTGGGAGGCTCTGTGTTGACCGAAACGGTGTTCACGTGGCCAGGCGTAGGCAGACTGATGGTCAACTCCATCATGAACCGCGATTACCCGGTAGTGCAGGGTGCCGTGCTGTTGATCGCCGTGATATTCACAGCGGTGAACTTGCTGGTGGACATCGCGTACTCGGTAGTCGACCCGAGGATCCGCTATGACTGAGAACCAAAAGCCAACGAAAAAAAGAAGTCAACGGCTGATCTCTCAGGTGTGGCGCGGGCTCGTGCGCAACCGGTCGGCTGTTGTCGGACTCGCCATGGTCCTCGTGCTGGCGATCGTGGGGCTGCTGGCCCCCGTGATCTCTCCGTATGATCCGGTGCGGCCGGTGATGCGCGAGCGCCTCACACCCCCGACTTCGCAGCACTGGTTTGGACAAGACGAGATGGGTAGGGACATCCTGAGCAGGATCATCCATGGGGCCCGCATCTCGCTGACCATCGGCGTGGTGTCGGTCGGCGTCGGTATGGCCCTCGGGGTTCCTTGGGGACTGCTGTCGGGCTTCTTCGGCGGAAAGCTGGACCTGATTTCGCAGCGGTTGCTTGACGTATTGCTCGCCTTCCCGCCTATCATCCTGGTGATCCTGGTGGTGACGGTCCTTGGGCCGGGGCTTTGGAATGCGATGATTGTGATCGGGATCACTTCCGCTCCGGGATACTCACGTGTCGTGCGCGGTTCCACGCTGGCTCTCCGCGATACCGAGTACGTGCAGGCTGCACAGGCGCTAGGCGCTTCGAACACTCGCGTGATACTGCGCCACGTGTTCCCTAACGTTATGGGGCCGGTGGTGGTACTGGGCACGCTGTACACGGCGACTGCCATCCTGACGGCAGCCGGCCTGGGATTTCTGGGGCTGGGCGCTCAGGCCCCCACGCCCGAGTGGGGTGCGATGCTCAGCCGGGGTCGGGAGTACCTAAGGGTGGCACCTCATGTCTCCGTCTTCCCAGGGCTGGCGATCTTCTTCAGCGTGCTGGGGTTCAACCTGTTGGGAGATGGGCTGCGCGATGCCATCGATCCTCGCATGCGTGGGGTACGCTGACGCGCCGCCGCGATGGGGCTCAGCACCACGTTGGGCAGATCGCAGATGATGACGGCTTCCGCCCGCGGAAGCACGGTATCGAGTGCGTCCAGTCCATGCACCGTGATGTAAGGGGGATGCGGCTGTTGGGGGTTCTTGCGCACGGCGCACACCTCCATCCCTAGGCTGTCACTGTCACAACAGCCCCGCGCGCATCGCCTCGAGCAGGGCCAGCTCGGAATGCCGCGGATCGCGCAACACAGAACGGCAGAGTTCCTCGGCCGCCGCCTGCGCTTCCCGCCTGACGTCGGCCTCGTCGGCCGTGAGGATGCGTCGTCCCTCCACCAGCACTCGGCCGGCTACGACCACGGTATCGATCTCGTGCCCGGACCCGGCGTAGACAAGGTTGGGAACAATGTTCCGGATGGGTGCCTCCAGCATCGGGGTTAGGTTCAACGATGTCAGGTCAACAAAGATCAGGTCGGCCTGCTTTCCCTGTTCCAGGGTGCCGACCGTGTCGCCGAGGCCAATCGCGCGGGCTCCTTCGGCTGTGGCCATCCGCAGTACCTCCCAGGCCGGCATGGTTCGGGGATCCCTATGGCTAAGCTTGTTGAACAGGGCCGTGAGCTTCATCTCGTTGAACATGCTTATACTGTTGTTGCTGGTTGCCGAATCGGTTCCCAGGCCGACGGCCCCGCCCAGCCGGCGGTACTCCGCGGCCGGAGGTACGATCCCGTCGATCAACCCGATGGCACCGCTGCACAGGCCCATGCTGGCGCCCCTGTTCACCATCAGCTCCACCTCGGAGGACGTCGCCTCTGTGAGATGGACGCCGAACAGCCGTTCATCCAGGTAGCCGATGGAATCGAGGAAGGGGATCGAGCGCATGCCGTAGCGGTCGGCCATCTGCCTGTGCTCGCGGTCCCCCTGGGCCACATGCATATGGATCATGAGGTCCTGCTTCTGTGCGTGTTCCCTTACCCTCATTAACTGGTCCACTGGAAGCATGTCCGGAGCCTGAGGTCCGAGCATCACCGTGATCCGGCCGTCCGCCGCACGCTGCCATCGGTCGGCGAACACCAGCCCCGCCTCGATGGCACGCTCCCCTGCTGCCTCATCGAACTCGTATAGCACCTTCGTTCCGTCGGCCAACGTGTCGGTGGCAAGGGCGTTGATGGTCGGGGTAAGCCGGGCACGGACCCCGACCTGATCGTAAAACTCTGCCCACCCCGCGTACGGGGGGCAGTAGTCCATGAACAAGGTGGTGCCCGCCTTGAGCGCCTCCAGAACGTGCAACCGGGTGCCGGCAAGGGCAAGCTCGGGGGTCATCGCTCGCACGAAGGGGGCCATGGCCTTCTCCATGTAGTCGGGAACGTCCTGGGCCACGCCCCGCATCAGCGCCTCGGGGCTGTGGGTGTGGGAATCTATGAGGCCGGGCAGCACAGCCTTTCCGCTAGCATCCAGTGTCTTGCGCGCCTCATATTCTGCCGCCAGCTGTGAGGACTGACCGACTTCCTGAATTCGGTCTCCCACAATGGCTACCGCGCCATCCTCCACGTAGCCGACACCGTTTCCGGCCATCGTGAACACGTGCCCATGCAGAACAAGTACGTCCGCCCTACGGCTCACCCTGACCCCTTTCTGTTTGAGTCCGGCGTGCTCACCCAAGACACGCTCCCTCTGCCCATCGGCCCCATCGTTACCGGCGGGTTGACTGCGGGAATGAAGATGATGATATAGCTCCCTGCATCGTGGATCAATCGATCACCTTTGACGCACAGGGCAGACACGGCCTACACTGGAACCGTCGGCAGTGAAGGAGGTCTGGATGCCAGAGCCCAACTCCGAGCAGGATGAGCGCGCATACGTCGACGAAAAGGTCGAGGAAAAGCGCGACGAGAAGAGCGAAGACGAAAAGGAAGAGAAGACCTGGGAAGAGAAGTGGGGGCGTGACATGTTGAGCACGGCCACCTTCGCAGGGATTCTCATCTGGATAGGACTTGTGCTACTGGGGCGGAATCTCGGGTGGGCGGACCAGTTCACGTGGTGGCGGACATGGGCCGTCATCATGTCAGGCGTAGGGGCTATCCTCCTTCTGGAGGCGTTCGCACGTGCGCTGTCCTCAACTCGCAGGCGGGCCGTCGGTGGCAACGTGATCCTGGGGTTGGTATTCGTGGGCGTCGGGCTTCAGGCGATGTTCGACGTTACCCTGGTCTGGCCGATCCTTCTGATCGGTGCCGGCGTGCTTATTCTTCTGCAGGGAGCCGCCCGGCGTCGCGGGCGTTCCTTCTGAATCTGCCAGACAGGCCACGCCTCACAGTCTCCCCAGGTTGAGGGTTGAGAGTTCCGTCCAGGCATAGTGGAGTGGCGTCCACCAGCGGGTCCGCCCGATACAGCGGAAGTACGGCCTCCGCAAGGCCAGAATGAGGTCGCCGATTTCGTAGCGCGGCAGGATCGGGGTGGACACCACCAGGCTTCCCAGCTCCATCGGCCGCATCTCGTGCAATAGCTTGACTCCGCGGCGCGTACGTACCTCGAACAGAAAGAGATCGTAATTGGGTATCCATGCCCGCCGGTCATCCATCTGTTGGCCGAACATGCCTTCTGTCGCCCCGTAGATCTCCCGGATCGCCGCCTGCTTTCCGTACATGGCTTTGAGCGCCGGGGTAAGCCGGGTGTTGATGCCCGGCACGCTGCCCAAGGTCATAAGCCGTACGCGCCACAGATCTCTCGGGTACACCCGGTGCACTCGCCGCAGATAGCGGCCGAACGCAAGCGCTGTGGGGGCCACCCCGCCCACCAAGCTCACGTTTTCGTCCTTGCAGCGGCGGTAGGCGAGCTCAAACCGAGCTTCCCAGTCCTTGACCGTCTTCCCCCCGCCGAGCGCATCGATTTCGTCCTGCTCCGGGACGGATCTAATCGGCGTGGAGGCGGACACGTGTTTCACATAGATCCCCGAGCTGTATCCGTAGTCCAGCGTCCGCTCTCCCTCCTGGATGCTCCCGACGACCGAGGGAAAGTTCAGGTTCAAGTTGACGCCGCCCAGGATGTCCATCTCCCGAGTCGTCATGATGTACTGCATGACGGCCCGTGCAGCGCTCACCCGCAGCTTGAGGTCCGTAGGCGTCATGGGGATGAACTTCGGTTCCTCCGCCGTGGTCCCCCGGGTGATCGCCCAGCCGATCGGCTCCTCATCCAGAAGGAGGCTTTCCTCTCCGGCCATGACCCGCCGGATGGTGGGAAGAAGCGTGGGATAGTCGGTTATGGGGAAGGCGTCGCGGTAGTCCTTCAGGTTAGCTACGTTGGCGGCGCCGTGTTCGTTCCCGTAGTCCGTGCGCGCATACCTCTCAAACAATCTCTCTAGCACGCCGTCCTGAGCATTGGCTGGGTGCTCAACCGCCTCACGGGAAGAGGCCAGCACCTGCTGCGCGTGTGCTTGTAGTTGGCTCAGATCGGTCATAGCCTCAGCGTAGCGCGCCGCTGCCGAGCCAAGCAAGACGACCTGCCGCCTGCGGAGCAGTCTGGCGGCCTGTGGTTTCTTCCAGGTGGGGTTCGGACTTGCGAACTAGGGGCCGGCTTGTCCCAACTGCTCGTCCCATTGTCGGTTGGCGCCGGCCATGTATTCCTCGTCGCTGATGAGCTCCATATGGAGTTCCGCCACGGTCTCCTGAGATACCTGGCCGCTCGTGACCATTTCCCGTCCGGCCTTGCCCAGGGCGCCACGGAACGCAGCGATCCTCGAAGCAAGCTCGGGGTTTTCCTCCTCTGTCACCGAGAGCACCTCTCCGCAGTTTCGATAGAGCTCAAAGACGACCATCCCAGGGTTCGCCTTCCGTACCACTTCGTAGAAGGTTTGCAGCACCACGAAGTTGTGCTCGCCGGGAAAGCCGGAGTTGGCGACGAAGAACTGCCTTGGGAACCGCCTGATCCTGCCCTCGTGGTAAAATGAGCCGTCTTCGTTTCTTCGGATGTGCGGCGTCGCCAACGGTAGAAGACGGTCCGCGAAGTTCTTCAGGAGCCCCGTCATGTACATGTTGTATACAGGAGTGGCCAATCCCACGAATTCCGACTCCAGATACAGGCCAATCAGCTCGGCCATGTCATCGGTGTGCACGCACTGCCCCGGGGTCACCCCCCAGCAATGGAAGCAGCCAAGGCACTGCTTGATGTCTTTCTCTACCAGGAACACCTCCTGCGTCTTGGCCCCTCCCTCGCTCGCTCCTTCAAGCAGCGGTTCGACGATCAGGTGGCTGTTGCTCTTCCGACCACGCGGGCTTCCGTTGAACACAGTTACATGCATCGATGTCCTCCCTCCCTTTCGGCTTGTCCCATGATACCCGCACATGCCGACAAGGTACGGCACCGACTAACGGGCGTGTGCCCAGGAGACGGCAGTCATGACCACCTGACACGGATCAATGGGGTTGGTGCGTCGCTTGGGGGCTTGATAGACGGAGGGAACCGGCGGGTGCTAGACTGAGCAGGCGTCGTGCAGGAGTAGGATCCGGAGGAGGGAGACGGCATGGCTGATGAGGGACGATTTCGGCGGTTACGCTTGTATAACCTGGTAATGGGCCTATTCCACCTAGGACAAGGGGTGGCGATCACCCTGCTCTCGAGCGACTTTGCCTTACCGGTGACCGCAAGCTTCCTGCAAGGCCCCCCGGGGACCCCGTCTGCGGCACCGGAAACCCTGTTTGAGATACCGCTTGGCTATGCAGTAGCGGCGTTCGTGTTTATGTCGGCGCTGGCACACTTCACGATCGCCTTCCCCGGCATATACAGATGGTATGTAAACAACCTTAGGCACAGCCGCAACTACGCCCGGTGGATCGAGTACTCGCTGAGCTCCTCGCTCATGGTGGTGTTGATTGCGCTCCTGCCTGGCATCTTCGATCTGGCCGCTTTGCTGGCTCTCTTTGGGGTGAACGCGTCGATGATCCTGTTTGGCCTCCTTATGGAGCACTACGAACAGCCGGGCCGGCCGAACTGGCTACCGTTCGTCTTCGGCTGCCTGAGCGGGATAGTCCCCTGGGTTGCCATCGGCTTCTACATCTGGAGCCCAGGCTCAGCGGTGAGCCCCCCAGGTTTCGTGTACTGGATCTTCGGGACAATGTTTTTCTTCTTCAACAGCTTCGCCATCAACATGGTGCTCCAGTACAAGCGCGTCGGGCCGTGGCGGGACTACCTGTTCGGTGAGGCCGCTTATGTGTTCCTCAGCCTAAGCGCTAAATCTCTCTTGGCTTGGCTTGTGTTCGCCAACACGCTCATGCCGGCGTAGCCGGGAGCGTGTTCCAAAGAGCGGCGATGCGCGGAGGTCCTGTATCCGGCCGACCCGACCCCGTCGACAGCGACGAGGGAGCCGCCTTGCGACTGCTGTCCCTCACATGGGCAAACACAGTACACTGGGCTGGGTTAACATCAGCCCAAGGAGGGTTGACATGAATGTAGTCCCGTTCGTTGTGCTCGTTGCCGTCGCAGCGGTTGTGATCGTGGCGATCTTGCTGTCTGTCTAGGACCTCGTCCTTTTGGTCTCGCAGGCTTGGCCGACCGCCTCTGGGCCACTGTTCGTCGGCGCCCGGGTTGTGCGGCTGGCGAGCATGCACGGGACGCTGGCCACACGAGGGAGTAGAAGAGGCGGTGTGCAAGTGAGTGAACACGCGCTGGTTGAACGTATTCGTGCAGACTTCCCGCTGCTTGGGCATGTGCGCTGGCTGGCCTCGGGCGCGACGGGGCCCCTGAGTTCCCACGCCCTGGGGGCGATCGAACAGGTCCAAGCAGGGATGTACAAACGCTTCCACCCGGATTCGTGGAATCGAGATTACCCGGAGGAAGCCCGCAGTGCGGTGGCCCGGCTGCTCAACGTGGAACTACAGGATGTCGCCCTAACCCGTTCTACAAGTGAGGGGTTGATGGCTATGGGGTCGTCGATTCCCTGGAAGCGCGGCGACCGGGTCGTCATCTCGGATCAGGAGTATCCAGCAAACGCGACACCCTGGTTCTACCTGGCCCGTTGCCACGGCCTTGAGGTGCGGGTGGTGCAGTCGGTGGACGGTCGACTCCCGGTCGACGTATTTGCGCGGCAGGTCGACCGGAAGACCCGACTGATTGCGGTAAGCCATGTGCAGTTCGGAAGCGGTTTTCGGGTCGACCTGCCCGGGATCGCGGAGCTTGCACAGAGCCATGGGGCACTGCTAGTGGTGGACGGCATACAGTCCGTGGGGGCACTGCAAGTCCCCGTGCGCGAGCTGGGCGTGGACGCCCTGGCTTGCGGGGGATACAAGTGGCTGTGCGGTCCTTTGGGTACCGGATTCCTCTACGTTCGCCGACAGGTGGCGGAGCAACTTGTACCACAGGGAGCCGGTTTTGAGCACCTGGGCTCCGTTGCGTGGGACGAACTATGGCAAGCGCTATGTGGAGGGGGGTTGTGGGTCCGGGATATCGCTGAACTGACAGATGGGGCCCACAGATTCGACGGAATAGGGCATAATTCCTCGCTGCTGGCCGGCCTCACGGCGGCGGTGAACTACCAGCTAGGGCTCGGCACAGAATGGATTGAACGCAGGGTATTGGCGCTCTCGGGACAGCTGATGGAGATGGCCCGCAGCGCGGGGTTTCAGGTATTGACTCCCGCTGCGGCCGAAGAGCGGTCGGGGATCGTCCTTCTCCAGGGCCCCTGGGACTTATCGCAACCCGCCGCTCGCACGGCTCTGGACGATGCGCTGCGGGGACAAGGAGTTGTGGTCAGCTTGCGTGCCGGAGGCGTGCGGGCAAGCTGCCACTTCTTCAACGATGAAGAAGACCTGCGGCGGTTGGTGGACGCGCTGACTTCCTCCCGTCACCTTGCCTGATTGCCCGAGGAGATACGATCGGTCAAGACTGATAAGGAAGGTCAGCGCTGCTTGGCCCGGGCCTTGATGATCCTGAGGATGGCTTGGCTCGCCGCCCGGGGTCCGGGGCCGCCGAGCTGGTTTGTGTTCGGATCGCCCTGGAGGGCGCTTGGGTCCTGTCTAGAGTTCCTTCCGGCTGAAGGCCCACCCGGCGGCGAGCAGCGCGGCTGCAGCGAGCACCCCGGCCGTGACCAGCGGCCACAGGAGCGGCACAGTGCGACCAGCTACGATGTGGCCCGGTGCCCCCAGGAGCCCTGCCGGGCTGTACCGCGAGGCCGCCTCCCAAGCGCTGGGGATGGAGATCAGGATGAACAACGCCACCCCCAACCCCGCCGCGCCGGCCTGGGAACCAACCAACGCCGACAGCAGCAGCATGAGCCCGACGAACATGAGGCCCCACGCGAGCCACACCCCCGTGCCCACCGCCAGCGTGCGCAGCGGTGCCTCTCCGAACAGGGCATGGGTCATCGCCCAGGTGACCAGGGCGCCGGCGATCACTGTTATAGACAGCAAGATCCCTTGGGAGACGACCTTGCCGAGAAGAAAGGCGCTGCGGCTGAGCGGCTTCGTGAGGACGAACACCGCCGTCCCTGACTTCCGCTCGCCGGCGACCATACCGCCCAGCATGATCACGAGGGCGAACGTAACGATCTGCGTCAGATTCTGCGTCCACTGCTGGTAGGCGTGGACGAACGTGGGCTCGGGCACCTCGATCACAAAGCCCGTGTCCCCCGGCCCGATAGCCTGCAGCAGCTCCGGCGTGAAGCGGGCGAGTACAGGTCCCGTAAGGGCAAAGAACAACACGATCCCCGGCAGGACCCAGATGCGCCAGGTGCGTGCGATCTCCCAAAGCTCCTTGGCAAGGAAGGCGCCAAAGCCGGCCATCAGCTGTCGCCTCCCACCAGCTCCACGAACACATCCTCCAGACTCACCTCGACCGCTTCCAGAGATCGAAGGCCCACATTCCACTTGGAGACCGCCTTGGGGATCGCGACCCGCGCCGCGTCGACATCGCTGACCGTGATCACCAACCGTCCATCCTCCGCGCGTTCGACGGCTGCCGCCCACGGTGCCTTGTCCAATTCTTCGGCAAGCTGGTCGGTCTGTGCGGTTACCGAGACAGCCATCTTGTACACGCCGTAGCGGGCCTTGAGCTCGTCGACGGGTGCCTGGGCCACTACCCGTCCTCGGTTCAGGATCGCTACGGTATCGCACACCCGCTCGACGTCCGACAGGATGTGCGTGGAGAAAAACACGGTCGTGCGTCCGGCCAAGGAGGAGATCATGTCCAGAACCTCCTTGCGGCCGATCGGGTCCAGGGCCGAAGTAGGCTCGTCAAGAAGGAGAACCCGGGGGGCGTTGATCAGCGCCTGAGCTATTCCCAGTCTCTGCTTCATCCCTCGGGAGTACCCCCCGATCCTGGTCCTCACACCTGCGAGGCCGGCAAGGTCAAGGAGCGCCCCTACTCTCGCTTCCAGCGTGCCTCCGGACAGACCGAACAGCCTGCCCGCCAGGCGCAGCAGTTCCTCGCCGGTCATCCACGGATACAAGCCGGGGACATCGGGAAGAAAGCCGATCATCGACCGCACCTCGGCCGTCTGGGCGGTAACGTCGCGGTCCAGCACGCGGGCACTGCCCCCTGAGGGCCGGGCGAGGCCGGTGAGAATTCGTAAGGTGGTCGTCTTGCCCGCGCCGTTGGGCCCAAGAAAACCGTACACCGAGCCCTCAGGCACAGTGAGGTCCACACGGTCGAGTGCGCGAACCGTCTTGAAGGACTTTGTGAGACCGTGGAGCTCGATGGCTGCCGTCACTCCCGGTTCCCCTTGTCTTCGTTGTCCTTGTGCTCTTTGGGCTTTCCGTACAGAAGATCGGCCGCCTGGCGGCCTCGATCGGGCGCGGGGCCCGTCTCTGTGCCGGAGACGACGGGATCTTGCGCCGGTGGAGGGCGCCTGCCGGCGGCCAGGTACACCACCGCCCCGACCAGCCCGCCGAGGATCACCACCACCAGCCACAGCCAACGCTTGCCAGTGTGCAGCCGCTCCTCAGGCGTTCGCAGGACGCTTACCAGCGCGACGATCTGCAGACCCAGCTGGACAACCGCCAGCACGATCACCGTTACCTGCAACCCCATCGGAAGATCCGCCCACGTCGTCTGTCCGTTCACGCAATCTCCTCCTTGGAGCGCATTGTACATCCACCCATTAGCGTAAGTCCCGCCTTCACGATCGCATGGGCAGCCGTTCTGCACCTTGCGGTCCAGCGTACCCCAGATCATCATGGACCATTTGCTTGTCGTGGTTTGAACTACACTATCTGCGTGGGCATCCACTGAGCTGCCGCGGGATCAGAAAACGTAGCCCAGCACCCAGAGCGCCACCGTGGCGGCCGCCAGCACGGCCCACACGCCGGCCCGCCAGTCCAGGATCCTGCGGCCGTTGAACGCTGTAAACGGGAAGAAGACAAGCAGCACATCGAACAGCACGAACGCACGTGTGTAAAACAAAGCCAAGTCTAGGAGCGCACGGCCCTCTTCCGAGGCGGTCATCCAACGCATCGCCTGGAGGCCCCATCCAGCCAGAAGCAGCGCCAGGGCCCCGGCACACGCCACCGGCCCGAGCTTGGGGAGCCACTCCCGGTAGCTCCACACCCTCCGCGCGGGGTAGAGGCCCCCAGGCGCGATGAACACACCGGCATTCGCCGATGCGATGACCGCGGACAAGAGAAGCCCCGTCTCCCAGGGTCGGTACAAGACCGGCAGGCGCAACCGCCGCGCCGCAAGGGCCATGGCGGCCAGCCTGAGTCCCAGGAGGCCGGTTACCACAACCGCAGGGTGCCACAGGTTAGATAGGCTGAGCGGCTGGCCCATCCGCCAGACCATCAACAGCCCCAGGAGAACCAGCGTGACCGTCGTGCCCGCCACTCCCGCAGTCGGCAGCCGTGGCGCTCCGCTCAGCGCATCGGGGGTGGGCTCCTCCTTCACCGCATCCGGGGCATCGTCCCGGCGACGCGCCCAAAGGAAATAACCCACGTCCACCCAGTGAAACGTCCGGAACCATATCAGCGGAAGCCGCATGCCATACAACTTCACCTGTTCGTAGAACGAAAGGATACGGAAGCCGGAGCGGGCGAACCGGTTGCTGGAGTTCGTGTTGTGTCCTTCGACACAGGTGAACACATCGCTGCAGCCTTCTTCTGCAAACCACGCCATAGCACGTTCGACCAGCGCGGAGGCCGCGCCCCGGCCACGTGCCTCCGACAAGACGAACAACCATTTCACGACGCCTCCAACCCGTCTTCTGTCGATGCGGAACGATGAAAGCGTGATACCCCCCACGATCTCTCCGTCTAGCTCATAGACAAACGCCGCCTTTCCCACATCGAAAAACAGGCTGGGCAGCCACCCGAAGGCGCGTCGCATAACGCGCGTAAGTTGGCCCCTCTCGTCATCGCGTAGCTTGCGAACCTTGCCGCAGTCCTTTGTCATCGTGTTGTCTCCTGCCAACGCTCCCCCTTCACATCCTGGCAAGCGCTCAGGATACCCCCTTCCACTTCTGGCTACACCCCACGGCCTTGCGGTTGACCGATCCCCGCGCTTGCGGAGAAGGCCTCGGGGAGCGCGACAAGCACTCCGCCGGCTGACGGCAGGCACTTCAGGAAATAGACTGTAGGGACACGAGAGTTACTTCATGGGAGGTTGTTGGGATGATGCTGGACGGTTGGGCGCGAATCGGACTTCTTGGGGCACTGGTACTGGGTTTGCTCGTGGTGGGCGTGGGGGCACTGGCTGGGGGGATAAACGATGCCGACAGTTACGAGCTTGTGGCCCGACTCGATCCGGACACGCACACGCTGAGCGCCACACAGACGCTTACCTTTTTCAACGACGGCGAGGAGGCGGTGGACGAGATCTTGTTCGCCCTCGTTGCCAATGAGGGATCCGAGCCGAACCCGTACGTTCACCCGGCGCACCTGGACGAAGCGTACCCGCACGGGTTCGACCCGACCTGGACCCGTGTGCGGGAGGTGGTCGACGAGGAGGGAGTCCCGCTGGACTTCGAATACGAAGTCCTCCCTCCCTACTACGCGACGTTCTCACTGGAAGACGCCCTCCTTCGCGTGCACCTCCCCGAGGAAGTGGAGCCTGGGGAGCGTGTGCAGATCAGCATGGAGTTCGAGACGAAGTTCGCCCGTGCGCGGATTGGTGACATGAAGGTGACCGATGGGGTGTACATCTGGCGGTGGGGGTGGAACCCCATCGTGTACACCGACGAGCAGATCGATGAGGAGCGTTTCGAGCTCCCAAGCGCGCACTATGAGCTGGAACTGACCGTGCCGGCGGACTTCGTGGTCGCAGGCGGGGCGGATAGGCAGAATGTGATCAACCAGGACGACGACTGGAAGACAATCCGCCTGGAGAACAATGGCCTGACCCGCTCGGTCCCCCTCGTGATGGGAAGGGATCTCGAGCGGTACGAGCTGCGGTCGGGAGATGTGGTCATCGAGTCCTACACGCTTCCGCGCGGCGAGCGCACGGGGCGACTTCTTGCGATCTACGCCGCCGACAGCATCGCCTGGTTCGAGCAGCATTTCGGCCCCTACCCCTACCAGCGGCTGGTGATTGCAGAGAACCCCGTTCCCGGGCTGGGAGGCATGGCCGCCGATGCGATGATCCTCGTCTTCAGCGACTGGTACCGGTACCTCGACATCCCTGCGGAGGGCACGCTGGATCGGTTTGCCGAATACCTGATCGCCCACGAAGTGGCCCATCAGTGGTGGGGGATCGGAGTGGGCACGGACTTCAACGCGGAGAACTGGATATCCGAGGGGTTCGCAGAGTACCTGGCGCTCAGCTACTTCGAGGACCGGCACGGAGCCTTCGAGCCCAACCTGTTTGCACACCTCGAGGGAGGCCTGCTGGAAGAGGTCATCCGCAGCGAGTTCGGCTTCATGAACCTGCGCCGCCACCAGTTCGAACTTCCCTACCTAAGCATGCTGCAGGAGCGGTTCGACGAGGAAATCGTCAAGCCGCTCAGCGAGACGCGTTACCCGCACACGCGGGTGGTGCGTGACTACAACAAGTCCTACCTCGTGTTGCGCGCTCTGGAAGGCAAGCTGGGCCGGGACACAACGAGGGAGATCGTCCGGAAGGTCTATGAGCTCTACCGGGGCCGGATCCTGCGGACCGAGACTCTGAGAGAGATCGCCGAAGACGTCTCCGGCGTCGACCTCGAAAGCTTCTTCGAGAGTTGGCTCTACGGTGTAGCCACCATCGACATCTCCGCTGAGGACTTCACCATGAAGGAGATGACTGGCGGATACGAGACTACCGTCCGGCTACGACGGGAGGGCGAGGCTGTGCTCCCGGTGACCGTTCGCGCGTACACAGAGGACGAGGAGTACGCCGACGAAACATGGAGCGCGGAGGAGCGTCAGGGCACTGTGGTGTTCCAAACAGAGGCGCCCGTGACCCGCATCCGGGTGGACCCGCGGGAGATGATCCCCGACCGTGACCGTTCCAATCACCACCTGCCGCGAAGGCTCATCGTGCGGCATCCGTTCATGGCCGACGCGTGGAAGGTGGGCATCCCCCTGGATGCGCACGTGCTCGAGGTCGGCTTCCTGTCGTTGGCGGGAAGCTTCCGGGGCGACTACATGTGGAATTTCGCGGTGAGCCCAGAACCGGTGGTGATCGACGAAGAGGAGAACGAGCTTGGCGTCCGTTGGCACGCCGCAGGCAACTTCTTCTCCCATCTTGACCGAGGGCTCACGGCCCACGGCTTGCTTACGGTGACCGACTTCGACCCCGCCACCCGTTCCGGTTCTCTCTATGCCGAAGCGAGACTCTCCTGGATCGGATATGAGCGAATGCCCACCGGGTTGGCGGCGCCCACCTGGTACCCCAGCCATCGGCTGCAAGCAACCGGGGGACTCGCCGGGCCGCTCAACGAGCCCATCGCCTTCGTGGGGCTCGACTACACCCGTGACGACATCTTGACGGACTTCCGAGAGAACACTCTGTCGTTCAAGGTCGGGCTGCCGGCGTTCGGCCATGAACCGTTCGTCCGCGCCGAATGGACCGGGTTTGCCCGCACCAGGCCGGCCCCGCGCTGGTATCTCGACGGCACGTTGAGCTTGGGCACCGGGTTTATGAACGCACTACCTTCTGCGTTTCAGTTCGATCTGCGCCGCATGGCGGCTTTCGCGGAGCCCTTCCCCGGTGACCGGCGTGCCTTCGGAAGGCTGGCCCTCAAGCCACCGCCGCTGGGAGAGAACATCGGCTACTCCCTGCTGGGCCTGGCCAGGCTCGAACGGATAACTGCCTCGGCCTTCGCCCAAGGCGGAGAGACGTGGGAGCTTCAGCAGCCGTTCGTCTTCGAAGCCCCTGTCGCGGAGGTCGGGGTGGAGTTTGCACTGGAGATCAGGACCTTCCTGGGGCTTCCGCTCGGGGTAACGGTAGGATGGGCCTATCCAGTGGTGGGGGCGGAACCCGATGCGGGCTGGCAGGTCTTCGGACGCTTCGCCCTGGATATCTTCTAAGCAAAGGTGCGTAGGCCAGCGCGTGGACTATCTGGGCAACAATGCCCGCAGGGCACGCTGTGTTCGGCTGGAGCCGTCCAGAAGGAGGTAGGTCGAGGGTCCGAGATCGTGTACACTGCCTAGGACAGAGGAGGATGAGACGGGGTGCCTGAGCTGGTCAAGGTTCTGTCGATCGATGGCGGAGGAGTTCGGGGGATCATCCCTGCCACTGTGCTAGGCAAGATAGAGGCCAAGACCGGCAAGCCTATCTCCGAATCCTTCGACCTTATCTCGGGGACGTCGACAGGAGGTCTTCTCGCTCTGGCACTGACCAAACCTGACGAGGAGGGCAAGCCCGCCTGGAGTGCCAACGATCTGATCGGCTTCTACGAGAACGAAGGTCCGCGGATTTTCACCGTGTGGAGATGGGAACGGCTCCGTGGCGTCCGCAAGCTGTTTGGGGCAAAGCATTGCGGGAAGCGGTTGTACGGCGCACTCTCCTCTTATCTTGAACCAGCGCGCCTGAAAGATACCCTGACCGACGTTCTGGTGGTCACCTACGACATCGAACGGAGTATGCCCTGGGTGTTCCGTAGCAGGAAGGCAAAAGCGTCGCCTCATGCGTACGATTTCTCGGTTGCGGACGTGGCCTATGCCACGTGCGCGGCGCCCACTTACTTCCCTCCCATGCGCATGTTCATGGAGGAAGGAAGGAACTACCTTGCCCTGGTCGATGGCGGCGTTGTGGCCAACAACCCCGCCATGCATGCCTATGTAGAGGCCCGCTCCATGTACCCGCGATCGGACATCCTGTTGGTGTCGCTGGGGACCGGGATGATCCACCAGCGAATCCCCTACACGAGCGAGAGAGGCTGGGGACTGTTCAAGTGGGCCCAGCCCATTATGAAGGTGGTGTTTGACGGCGTAAGCCGGTCGGTCGACACGCACCTCGCTCAGCTTCTGCGGGAAGACAGGTACTTCCGCTTCCAGGTAGAGCTGCAGCAAAGCTCTATGGACGATGCAACGCCTTGGAGCATCCGTGAACTCAAGCTACGTGCGGAATACATCCTCTATCACGACAAGGGGCGCATCGACGAACTATGCGAACTCCTGAGCACCGGTGCGGCCCCTGCAGCGAGCCGCACGGCCGCCCTCGAGATCGCTCGGCGAAGACCGGCTAACGGTAGCGCACCCCCGTACTAGCGCTCCATCACGATCCGCCCTGATGGGCCTCTGTAATAGCTCGGGATCTCCGGTATGCCGTGTTCGCCCGGCGGCTGGTCGGCGGCATGCTTCACCACCGCTTCCCAAACCTTGAGTTCCACACCGTCCTCATGTCGTACGATCAACTCGTGCATGCTGCTCGGCAGTACAGGCACCCCTTGGTCGTTCTTCGGCACGATCTCCAGGTGGGGCATCGACGCGGCCACCAGGGGGAGCAGGGAGTGCACATAAGCGTCCGTCACCAAGTGGTACAGTCCCTCACCCGCGTCGTCCCGCTCGAGAGGCATGAACCCAGCGGTGCCATGCGCTGCCTGCAGGCCCCCCGCGGTCCAGAGTTCCACTTTGGCGGCCTCCAAGCCAGACAGGCTGTACCTGTACCGCAGACCGGAGAACTGCAGGAAATGGCTGTTGCCCTTGTATTGAGCCAACAACAACGCCACAAGCACCAGGCGGTGGAGTTCCTGACCTGTGAGGTAGGCCGACACGATCGGATAGCCGGGACGGCCGTCGGCTCCGCAGCCTAACCCCACGACCTCCACCAGGTCGTAGAAGGAGAGCTTGCCTCGTGCATGCTCTGTAGTTCCCGGGGTGATGGCGTCTCGGATGTTCCCGTTGGCCTGAACGGCGACGTCTACTCTCCTGCCGATGATCTCCTCGGCTACGAGCCGCATCGCGTCCGTGATGAAGTTCGCGGCCGGCGTTTCCTCCAAGGGGGGTTGATTGGGGAGACGAAATGTCGAGCAGGCCACAACATCCAGGACATCGCCGAATGCTCCGCCGGTCGCTTGGCCAATACACATGTTCAGCTGAGTGGTGTGTTCCCCAACCGCGGCTTCGACCTCTGTGTGGGGGCTCAGCGAGCCGTCGATCGGGACCAGAAAAGGCTGCCTGTTCTCATCATTACGTGTTCTCAGCCGACCGGCGGCGGGAACGTAGGCAAGTTCCAGCTGGCCCAGGTAGCGGCCGAGTGAGCCCGCTTGAACGATCAGCGTCGATCCTTCCTCGACGGGCTCATGAAGGGCACTGTGGCAGTGCCCTCCCACAATCACATCGACCCCGGGCACCTCGCGCGCGAGCTCCCTATCGGCCTTGAGCCCTGAATGGCTTAAGGCCACGATGATGTCGGCCCCTTGTGTCCTCAGTTCGCTCACGGCAGCCCGGGTCGACTCGTGGGGGTCCAGGAATTCCACAACACCCGCGGTGTGGGCCAACGCAATGGCCTCCCGTCCAATAAGCCCCAGCAACCCCACCGCGAGACCGTTCTCCAGCTGGAGGATTCCCGATTGCCGGATCATGTCGTCGCCCGCGAACGCATGGCCGTCAGGCGCAGCAGTGTTGGTGGCAAGCAGCAAGGTCCTGTTGTGGGTGTCCGGATAGCCTGCCGTGGTGAGGTACCGAGCCAGGATGCTGGGACCGTAGTCGTACTCATGGTTCCCAAGCGTCACAGCATCGTATCCCATTGCCCCCATGACGGAAAGCTCGGGGGCGAGACCTCCGAGCGCAAGCCAACTGAAGGCAGAGCCTCCGAGGAAATCTCCAGCGCTCACCAGAAGAACCGGCTCTCCTGCCTGCGTCTTGGCGCGTCGGATCTCTTGCACCGCTGTGGCCAGACGCGCGAACCCGCCAACGGTAGGGTCTCGCTTCTCTCGGTGATGGTCGATGGCAGGTGAGTGGGGAATGAGAGCTGAGTGTTCATCGTTCGTGTGCAGGATCGTCAGGAACAACGTTGTCTCCTCCTTCGTGCGTGCCGAGGTTTCCTCAGGGGCCACCGGTGGCGTGGGGTCCGAAGTCCCGTGAGTTTCAAGAACATCTCCCTCTTTCAGCATGGCGGGTCTCACCCTCCCTACGAACAGTTGTGCCCAACGGCCAGGTCGATCTTACTGTCCCGGAAGGCCTCGGGGAATCGGCGTCTGCAGCAACAGCAGGTTCTGTCTGCCCTCCTCCGCTATACTCGCTGCATGTGGGTCATCGTTCACGCCTTCTCCGGTATGGCTCTGGGGGCACTGCTCACAACGCGCAGTCTCTGGGAAATCGCGATCTGGGCGCTCCTCCTTCACGTGGTGCTGGATATCATCCCACATTGGGACTACACGCGCCTTGTCCGCCGTGTGCGCTGGGGGGCGGTGGACGCAGGCCTTGCGGTGACAGCACTGGTCCTCGCACGGGCCGTGTTCGGCCTGGAGTGGGGGATCATCGTGGCCGGGGCGGTGTCGGCGATGCCCGACTTCGAGCTTCTGGACACGCTGGTCGGCCTGAAGCGTCCCCGACTGTTCCCGAGTCACCGGCCGTGGTTTCCCCACGGATCATGCGGCCCACTGCCCGGAGTCATCGTTCAAGGCACCATCGTCGTCGCCTCGCTCCTATTGCTCGTGTTCATCTGAGCAGCCACTTCAGAGTGACCTGTTGCCGGCAGTCCGCTTCTCCCGGTTGCCCGGCCGCGCTTGAGGCTACCACGGTGGGAGGCAATCTTCCCGGCTACTCACTGTACGCGGCATGCGTTACTGTAAGCGTGGAGGGGTTGATGCTGCAAAGTACATGGAAGATGTGTGTTGTACACGGTTGGTTCTGTGCAGAGGGAAGGAGGGCCTGATGAAGCAATACAAGACGGTCCTCCTCAAGGAAAAAGCAAGGCCCGTGGATGCAGAAGCCGTACAAGACGAGATTGAACGATACGTTGGCCAGGGTTGGCAACTGTTTCAGATAGCAACTGGAGGGGGGCAGGGATGGTGGATGGGTCTCATGTGGGTATATCTGGTCTTTGAGAAGTCGTGAGGGTGCTTGGCGACACCTGCCGAAGGCAGTTCTATGGCCTCCCCGGGCAAGTGAGCACGCCGCACTCCCAATACCACCTCAAGCCGCCCGCCTCCCAGCTCTGCCACACAAGCAACTAGGACAGGGATGCTGGGTTGAGAGCACATTCAGTAGGCAACAGATGCACGGAACAGGCGACACGGCACATGCTATGCGTTACAGAAGATACAAGATGAGGACAGAGATGAAGTTCCCGCCGTTGTGGGCCAGGATAGGAAACAGCAGGCTTCCGGTTTCCAGCCGGAGCAAGGCATACGCCAGTCCCCCTATGAAGGGACCCATAAAGCGGATGAAATCAAATCGAACGCCGCCGTCAACATAGAACAAGGCGTGCACGATGCCAAAGAGAAACGAGATGATCAGCACAGGCAACAGGACCTCGCGTGCCCTCCAAGACAACGACTCCTGCGTACGATCTCCACCCACAGAGCCTCCCAATGCAAGCATAAGCAGGGAAAGAAACACACCGCGGTAGACGAGTTCCTCGTGTATGCCCGGCATCGTGGCCTGGAATAACAGCGTTTCAACCGTCACCACGTCATCAGGTCCGAAGAATACCAGGAACTGGATAGCGACGCTTACCGCAACGACGATGCCCGTCCAACCGAGGGCGGAAGCTAGCGAACCGTGACGCTGTCTCAGCGTCAGACCCATGTCCTTGGCCGACAGAGGCCCGAATCGCAGAAACACTAGGACCCAAACTACACCCAGGAATTTGCCTAACCAGTTCCATTGTGCGCCCGCGGGATGAAGGTCCAGAAGTCCGGGCAGCCAGAGAAGTACGAAGTCCAGTGCATACAGCGCCACAAACAACGCGGCGTAACGGGGGCGGCGGTCTCGCACCACAAACAGGGCGATGATCACCAGCGGTATCGTGACGGCCCACCTTAGCAATAGCGTTAAGGCAACGTCCAGGACCATGGCAGCAGTTTCCCCGACATGCGGTTCGGAGACAAGCCCCAGGAGTTCGACATCGGACGGCGTGGCGCATTCTCCGAGGGGCCTCCGACGAGAACAGTCATGCTACCTGCTGGTGCACCGACGGTCTGCACGTCGAGCAGGTTCCCCTCCCCCAGCAAGATCCCTCATGTGGCTCAGCAGTCATGCGCTGAGGCCTCCCGCGCATCCCCCGGACTCCAACGATCTCATTGCCCGGCAGCAGCATCTGCTCCGAGTTCGTCGCTCGTCAGGCACCATGTACCTCGTCAGCTTGGGGATGGCTAGCCTGCTTGGCAGCAACCTTGGGATGAAGCTGGCACTTCCTGTGTGCTGCGGCGGGTGGCATTCCGGTCTACCTGGCTGGAGAGTCGTTGCTCCGACTGCACTGTGAAGTCACCCAGAGCACGGGCTCGATCGGAGTGGCGGTGATGTCGCACAGGGTGCTACACTTCTTCGGCCGCTTGATCATCCGGACGGTGATCCTCGGCTGATCGCCTCGCGGGTGACACCATTCGGCGGCCCTGTGGCGGGAAGACGTGGGACAAAGAAACGGAGGAAGCGATGAAGATCCTTGTGTTCGGGGCCGGTGTGCTGGGAAGCCTCTACGCAGCTAGACTTAAGGACGCCGGCAACGACGTCACTTTGGTGGCGCGCGGACAGCGCTACCAGGACCTCTCTGAGCACGGAATCGTGCTCGAGTACTTCGGAAGCGACAAACGCACGGCCACCGAGGTAAGACTCGTGAAGGCTATGCCAGAAGACGAGCACTACGACGTGTGCCTCGTGCTTGTCCGCAAGACCCAGCTTGAACCCGCCCTTGAGGCGCTGAAGGTCAACACAAAGATCCCGGCGTTTCTCTTCATGGTCAACAACGCGGAGGGACCACAGGCGATGATCGACGCGGTGGGGCGCGAGCGTGTGATGTTGGGCTTTGCCAGCGCCGGTGGAGAGCGCTCTGGGCACGTGGTACGCGTCATGGAGGCTCCGGGAAAGGGTGTGGTCATCGGAGAGCTTGACGGTACCAAGAGCGAACGACTCAAGCAGCTTATGGCCGCGTTCGAGGCCGCTGGCTTACCGGTGGAGACGCCGAAGAACATGGACGCGTGGCTGCGGTATCACGTGGCGCTCATCCTCCCCCTCGCCCTTGGCCTGTACATGGCCGGCTCGTGCAACTACCGTCTGGCGTTGCACAAGCCCCTCCTGAAGAAGGCGCTACGCGGGGTGTTCGAGGGGATCAAGGCCGTCCGGGCCCACGGGTTCCCGTTCGAGCCCCCGGCCCTCGGTTGGATGAGGCTCTCTCCAGACTTCATGTTCATGCGGCCGATGTTCCGCAAGCTGCTGGCCTCGGAGCTCATGGACATCGGAGGGACACGCCACGCTTTGTCGGCCCGCGACGAGATGAAGGCGCTCGCCGATGAGCTTCTCGCCCTGGCCCGCTCGGCAGGAATGAAAACACCGGTTCTCGACGATCTGTACCGTTACGTGGACCCGAAGGTACCGCCGCCTGTGACCCTCTGCCTTCAGCGGGAGGAGCTGTGCCCGCGCTGCTCCAGCGAGGGAAGCCAGATCTGAGTTGAGAGGAGGGAAGTCTGTTTCTCGATAGTTCGTTCGGCAGGGTCTACTACGAGGTGCACGGGCCGCGAGGTGAAGCGGGGGCGGCGTCCCGATCGAGCGAACAGGTGCTCACGCTCCTGTTCGTTCACGGGGTGACGATGGATCACCGGACCTTCGCGTCTCAGGTGGAGGCATTCCAGGAACGCTTTCGCGTCGTCTGCGTGGACCTCCCCGGCCACGGTCGCTCTGAGGCGGTTGACTTGAGGGGGCCCTATTCTATGCGCGCCGCCCGCGTGCTCGTTGAGCTTCTCGATGCACTGCAAGCGCATCGGGCGGTGCTGGTCGGCCAGTCGCTCGGCAGCACCCTCTGCCAGCGCGCAGCGACGGACTGCCCGGAGCGCGTGGTCGGCTCCGTCCACCTGGGAGGCGTATCGCTCTATCCGCCTTTCTCCAGGCTGCTCCGACTTCTCAACCCGTTCGTGGCGCTTGCGATCGCGCTCTTTCCGCGCAAGCGGCTCTACGCGCTTTTTGCCGCGCACAAAGCACTTCGGCCGCACACTAGGGCGTATCTGCAAGCGTCCGCGAGCGCTGCTGGCAAGGAGACCATCCTCCGCCTCACGCTCGATATGCTGCGCGACATGACGCAAGGGATCCCGCGCCAGCTCGAGCATCCGATGCTGATCTGCCACGGTGACCATGAGGCGGGCTTTCTCAAGCGCCTCGCGAGCAGATGGCACGCATCGCAGCCGGGGAGCTCCCTGGCGGTGATCGAGGATGCACACCACATCGCGAACCAGGACAACCCCCGCGCGTTCAACGAGGCACTCATGCAGTTTCTCGATGTGATCAGCTAAGGGCCCCGAGAGCGGGCGCCAGACCAGATGAGCTAGCGGGGCAGCGCTGTGTGGCCTCAGGGGCGGCGGTAAACGACGCGCCGCAGGATGAGGAAGCCCCCGGCCAAGATCAGCGCAGCGGGCCAGATGATGCTGAGGGGATCGCGTATACCGCTTGTCGTCATCACCCCCACGAGGGCAAGCGCCACGGAGGGGATCCAGGCCCATGTCTGCCGGCCGTCAGGGGTCGGGGCGACTGCCACCAATGCGAACGTGACCGCCAGCCCGAAGAAGAAAACTCCTGCCTGTACGCTTCCCTGCATTCCAGAGACGACGGCCAGGGTGAGCAAGACCCCTCCAGGGATGAGGGCCCACCAGTGCTCGCGGTCGATGAGGAAGATGACCCCAAAGCTCACCCCGATCGCACCGAGGAAGGGGGCACCGCTCCACGCGCCCAGCGCAGAGCCGAAGAGGGCCGTGGCGCCCAGGCCCAAGAGCGCGCATCCCGGGATGAGCGCCCACCAGTGCTGCCGACCTCGGGCGAACACGGCGAGGAAGACGATGCCGGCCAGGGCGAACAAGGCACCTCTGGCCGTCTCCTCCTGATCGCCGAAGACGCCCAGGTTGACGAGGAGGAGCACCACACCGGCTACGACCAGTGCACCGGCAAGCCATATGGATGCGGATGACGTTCTCATGGCGTTGATGAGTATGCCGCACGAACTCACTGAACTCGAGGAGGCAGTGAACGTCGGGGGCAGGCTTTCGTCTCCCGAATCTGTCTAGAGTTTGCACAGTGCATGAAGCTTGCAAGCGGCAGGCCGTAGAGAAGAGAGGGTAAACTGAGCGTTCGTGCTGAAAGCTCCCCATTGGAAGCACTTAGGAAGTGCGGCTGGCAGTGGGCGGGCGTTGTTGGGAGAGCCTACGGCCATGTGAACCTGGGGAAGCCGAGGGACTGCAGGAGCCGGTCTGTGCGCAACGCGCTACTGGGATGGCCACGTCGTCCGCCAGGGACGGGGGCATCGACCGAAGGAGGAAGACGGTGCAGTATCTTGCGTTCAGCGGGTTGTTCATCGCGGCGCATGTCGTCGCGTACATGGTCGCCCCGTCCGGTAACACAAGTCATGAGGCATCGATACTCCCCTCGCTAACAGTCTCAATGCGCGGCTCGGGGGGCGGCGGAATAGCATAGGAAAGGGGATACACTTACGACTCACAACCACGATCGCCAAGCGCGTCTTGGCGCGGGCTGAGGGCCCGTAGGAGGTAGCCAGATGGATACGTGGAAGTGGTTGGCGTTGGCGGCGGCCGCGGTCTTGGCCGTGGTGCTGGTCTCATCGGTGCGCGGCCCGGAGGCACCCGTGACGGCACCGGCAATGGAGCCGAGGGAGCGCTTCCTGGCCACGGATGTTACGTTCTCTCACGGTGACATCACCCTGGCCGGGACCTTGACGGTTCCCCATGGAGCGGGGCCGCACCCGGCTCTGGTCCTGATAACAGGGTCGGGACCGCAAGATCGCGACTCTGCGATCCCCGAGGTAGGGCCCGGGTACCGCCCGTTCAAGTGGATCGCCGAGTATCTCGGCGAGCGAGGGATCGCAGTGCTGCGGCACGACGACCGTGGCGTCGGCGCGTCGACAGGCGACTTCGCATCGGCGACGACGGCCGACTTCGCCGACGATGCCGAGGCAGCGGTCTCGTACCTCTTGAGCCGTCCGGACATCGACCCCGATCGCGTCGGGCTTTTGGGGCACAGCGAGGGGGCGATGGTGGCAGCCATGGTCGCCGCGAGGAACAACGATGTGGCGTTCGCCGTTTCTATGGCTGGGGTGGCTGTCGACGGTTACGAGCTCTTCGTCCGCCAAGTCGAACTCATCGCGCTGGCCGGCGGCCTAGGCGCTGAGCGCGCAACCGAAGCGGCAAGTGAGCAGCGCGCAGTGCTCGATCTTGTGCGCGGGCGCGACTGGGAGGCTCTGGAGGCCCGTCTGACGGAGATCAACCGTGAGCAACTCGCGGGGCTTCCCCCGGAGCAAAAGGAAGCCCTGGGCGATCCCGAGCAGTTGGTGCAGGCGATGGTGGCCCAGCAGATGTCCACGTTCAGAAGCGATTGGTACCAGTTCTTCCTCGACTACGATCCAGGAGAGGACTGGGCACAGGTGACAATACCCGTGCTGGCGATCTTCGCCGAACTCGATGTCCAGGTCGACGCCGAGCAGAACACAGAGGCGTTCGAGAGGGCGATGGCTCAGGCGGGCAACGATGATTTCACGGCGGTGGTCCTTTCGGGCGCCAACCACCTGTTCCAGCCTGCGGAGACCGGGGGACATTGGGAGTACCCCACGCTGCCGCAGGAGTTCGTGCCAGCGTTCCTGCCCACACTATCGGACTGGTTGCTGGAGCGTGTCGGCGCGGCGGTCGAGCGCTGACCCCGTTGCGTTTAGAAACGGGCAGAGGCACTGAAGGAGGAAGACGATGCAGTATCTTGTGTTCAGTGGGCTGTTCATCGCGGCGCACATCGTCGCGTACATGGTCGCCGGGGCTATCACGTTCCAGGTTTTCTACAAGCCGATACACGGAGGCAAGGGGGCGCTCTACAAGGACTTCCTCAGGGATACCGAGGATCCAAAGGAGAAGCAGCGTCTTGGGTTGTTGCTCCTGCCCACCCAAGTGGCGCGGGGGCTGTTGATGTCGCTGGTGCTTTACCCGGTGCTCGGCTATCTGGGAGGGCTGTCGTTCGGCGTTCAGCTTGCGTTCCTGGGAGGGCTTATGTTCGTGTACACGGACTTTTGCTCGGCCGTGCCGTTCTCGAACACACTCGAGGGTGTCGTGTACATGAAACCCCGGTTCATCCGAGAGGCGTTCTTGAAGACGCAAGTCGAGAGCGTATTCTACAGCGTCCTCATGGGCCTGGCCGCGGCGCTGTTTCTGTTCTAGTTTGCTGCTCCAATCGACGTTCGCGCGTGGAGAAAGCGCAGAGGGAGGGTCGTGAACGCAGTTTTGCAAGTCAACGGGCTCACCAAGAGCTACGGAACTGTGGTCGCCAACGACGGTGTCGATCTGGTCGTCAACCGGGGTGAGGTGGTCGGTCTGCTTGGGCACAACGGCGCCGGGAAGACGACGCTCGTCCTGCAGGTGATCGGGTTGCTCATGCCGGATGCGGGCACGATACACGTGGACGGCGTGGATGCAGTGGCCGATCCGGCGGCCGCCCGCCGCCGCGTGGCGTTGATGGCACAGGCCCAGACCCCGATCGATGGACTCACGCCTCGAACAGCGGTCGCACTTGCAGCTCGCCTGCGCGGACTGGACAAGGGCAGGGCAAGGCACGAAGCCGAGAAGATCGCAGCACAGCTGGCCATCGAGCCCTGGCTGGACCGACGGGCAGGACCGGAAGGGACGGGGCTGTCCGGAGGCGTGCGCAGGCTCACCGGGTTCGCAATGGCCACTGTCGCCCCCACGCCGCTGGTCATCCTCGACGAACCGACGAACGATGTCGATCCGGCCAGGCGCCGCCGCTTGTGGGAGCTCGTCCGCCGGGTGGCCGACCGTGGAGCGGGCGTGCTCCTCGTGACCCATAACGTGAGCGAGGCCGAGCGCGCTGTGGACCGTCTGGTGATCATGGACGAAGGGCGCGTTGTGGCCGCGGGGACACCGCAACAACTACGAGGTACGGAGGATCACCTCAGGCTGGAACTCATCGTGGAGCCGGAGGGTGATCCCTCACGCATCGTGCCTCCATTTGCCTGTCTGCGCGATGTGGTCGTGGGCCGCCGCCGGTTGCTTACGTTCCCCGCTGCGGAGGCTGAGCGGGCGATCCAGTGGGCCGCGGCCAGCCGGAGCCGCGGCGCGTTCGAGTCGTTTGCTCTCACACCGACGTCGCTCGAGGAGCTGTACCTAGAACTCACCGAGAGCAAGGGCCGGGGGAGCGAACCGCAAGAGGAGACCACCCGTGGATGACAAGCGCACGCCTCCCGCCCCCGCACCGGAGGAGGTGCGGCTCCCCCATCTCACAGCCTACCGGCTGCTCGTCACGTGGCAGGCAGCGGGTATGGGTGCGATGCTGCCTTTGGTCATCGTGGTTCAGGCCATGTTGGCCGTTGGGCTCATCGTGGGCTTCGGTTTCTTGATCCCCGACATCGACCGCGAGACCGCCACCTTCCTTTCCACCGGGGCCCCAACGACGTTGCTCGTGATCATCGGATTGGTGATGGTGCCCCAAGCTGTGGCCACGGCCCGGAACAACGGTTCCTGGAACTACTTGCGGAGCCTCCCCGTCCCGCGGCCGCTGCTTCTGCTCTCAGACCTGACGGTGTGGCTGGCCGTAGCCCTTCCAGGCCTGGTGATGGCGCTCCTGACGGCATGGCTCAGGTTCGACGTACCGTTTTCGTTCAACTGGCCTGTGCTGGTAGGCGCCGCGTTCTTGACAGTGCTCATGGCTACCTCCGTGGGTTACGCGGTCGCCGTCTCCCTCCCGCCGCTTCTGGCACAGCTCGCCTCCCAAGTCCTCGTGTTCTTCGTGCTGCTGTTCTCCCCGCTGACCTTCCCCGCAGAGCAGCTTCCGGTCTGGTTCCAGCAGGTGCACAGCGTCTTGCCCATCCAGCGAGCGGGAGATGCGTTGCGGGCAGGGCTGGTCGCCGACCAGTACCCGTTCGAACCCGTGGGGATGGCCATCCTAGGGGGCTGGTGCTTGGCCGGCCTGGCGATCACGCTGCGCGCCCTGACACGGCGTGGCTAGACGCCAGCCCAGCGCGCCCGGCAACACCGCCAACAACGGCTTCCCCTAGCACCCCTCCGTTGGAACCGTAGCATTCTGTGCACTGGCCGTTGTGACTTCGACGATACTTGATCCGTGTTCCGTGAGCTAGTGCAACATCCCGGGCTATGTCCGAGCGCTACGGGGACCGCGCAAGCAAGGATACAAGTCCGACCCCCGGGGACATCGGGTTGGCTGGGCGGTTCGCACGCACAGGGGGCAACTTGCGCACACATACAGCGAACGGTTGTGTGGAAGGAATGACGAACCCTTGCGTGGCCCCACGGTGACCAAGGGGGTAGGCTATGCAATGGAGGTGTTGCCTGTGAGGGGCATGCTATGGGTAGGGTTGGGGCTGTTGATCGTCGGGGGTGGGGGGACCGCCGAAACAGGATGCCCGGTAGAGCCGACCGTCCTGGACGTCCCGGACGAGGTCACCGAGTGGCTGGGAGCCAACGCGATCTCCTTCGATTCAGTGCTGCCTGGGCACGGTTGTGAAGACCTGCGGCCCCTGCTCGAGATGATCGGGGATGCACGGATCGTAGCCCTGGGCGAGGCCACCCACGGTACAAGTGAGTTCTTCACAGTGAAACACCGCATCATCGAGTGTCTGGTGGTGGAAAAGGGGTTCAGCGTGGTGTCGATGGAGGTCCGCGGATCGGGGGCGCACCCCATCAACGCCTATGTGCAGACCGGACAGGGAACAGTGGACGATGCCCTCGCACTCGGCGGGTTGGTGGGTAGAGACTGGATGGACACATACGAAGTCGTGGGCCTGCTCAAATGGATGCGCGCGCACAACAAGGGCGCGGAGCAGGACGCCTTGCTCAGCTTCCGCACATTCGATTTTGATGAAACGAGGAGGCCGCTAGAGGTTGTTCTTGACTATGTGCGCGACGTTGACCCCGATAGGCTGGAACAGGTGGAGGAAAAGCTGGAATGCTATGCTCGGGGACTCGCCCAATATGGCCTGTACGCTAGCCTGGACGCTGAGGCCTTGGCCCGCTCCCGACAAGGGGTCGAGGCCGTCCACGATCTGCTCCTGGAAAGAGAAGATGCGTACCGTGCGGCCTCAAGCTGGGAGGCGTACACGGAGGCGGTCGAAGCGGCGCGCATGCTGGTGCAAAACGAGCAGATGATGCGGCTCGGACCGGAGAGTTATTTCTCGGAGTTCTTCAACGCCCGCGACCGGCTCATGGCCGAGAACGTGGCCTGGATCTTGGAACAAGCCGGTCCCGATGCCAGAATCATCCTGTGGGCCCACAACGTCCACGTCCAGGCGAGCCCTGTGGTGCTACCGGTGATGGAATACCCACCGCTCCCTGCCGAAGAGGAGGGCAGGACCCTGATTCCGATGGGGGTTCACCTGAGAGAACGGTTTGGAGACGAGTTGGTGATCGTCGGGTTCAGCTTCGAGTCGGGAGCGTTCCGCGCGGTCAAGAGAACAGGTCCGTTCAGCGCCCTTGGGATGATGGATATCCCGGTAGAGCCACCTCTTCCCAACAGCCATGAGGAGTATCTCTATCCGAAAGGCCTGGAACGCCATTATCTCGATCTCCGCACCCTCCCGGCCGACGGCATTGTTGCGGACTGGTTCGAGGAGCCGCGCTATCTCCGGGCGATCGGGATGAACTACGATGTGAACAACCTCAAGATCGCATCCCATCTATTGCGATTGCATGAGGCGTTCGACATCATGATCTGCCTGCGAGAGACCTCACCCTCCAACCTTCGCTAATCCACGGGGAGGTTGCCTTGTAGCGGGAGTGCCTCTCAGTCTCCGGCCCCCCCGGCTACCGTGGGCGACCTGACGCGCCGTTCCGTTAGGCTCCAGCCCCCAAGCGAAAGCGGGGGCATAGTACCCCCGCTTCCACCGTATGCTAAAGGAAGAGCCAGATTCGCCCTAGCTTTCTACCCCCGCGCGGCGCGTCTGCCGGCCGCCGTTCTCTTCGCCCAGTAGTTGCTGAAGCCGCTGCTGGCGTAGCTCCTGACGCAACTCCTGGCGCATCTCCTCCCGCATTTCCCTCGCGGGCTCGCACTCCTCGCTGCACTCGGCGGCACACGCCTGCGTCCTGGTCATGCTCATGGTCGCACGGTGCTGGGCGGCGAATGCCCCGAAGGCCACGAGCCCTACCATCACCACTACGATGCCTGCGATCTTCCACTTTGCCATGGACTTCCTCCTTTTGGTCGCCCCTCTTGGAGGCAGGCAACACCCTAGCAGAAACTTGTGAAGCGGTGATGAAGTCTCCAAGGCACGGCTCGAACTGGCGGTGCAGGCCGTTTCGTGGGAAGTGCCTACCACGGTAAACAAGCGTCCCGGCTACAGGAGCAAGCCTGGCCGGATCCGATGAGAAAGTTAGGCGTCTTGGGCGGCGCGGGGCACGGTGAAGCCAAAGTGGGCGCCTTCGCCGAGCCGGCTCTGAACCCAGATCTCTCCGCCGTGCGCCTCAACGAGTTGCTCGGCGATGGTAAGGCCCAAGCCTGCGCCGCCGCCACAGCTCCCCGTCCGCGCCCGGTCCGCGCGGTAGAAGCGCTCGAACACGTAGGGAAGGTCTCCCTCGGCGATGCCCTGTCCTGTGTCCACTACATGCACGAGAACCCAACCCTCGTGCGGCTCCGCCGAGACCGTGACCCGGCCTCCTTCAGGTGTATGCTCAACCGCATTCCAGAGTAGATTGCGCAGGACTTGGATCAGCCTCCCCGGATCGACTTCCACCAGGGGCAGCGCCTCGGGCAGTGCTCCAACCAGCTCCACCTGACGCTGGTCCGCCTCGCGCTGCACAGCGGTCATGCCACGGCGTACCAGATCCGAGAGGGCCACCGGGTGCGGTGCAAGCTCCAGCTGCCCCGCCTCGGCCAGCGAGAGGTCCTGAAGATCGTCCACCAAGCGGCCGAGGAGAAGCGTTTCCTCGTGCAAGGATACCACGAGTTCGGGACTCGGGTGCATCACGCCTTCACGCATGGCTTCCAAGTATCCTTGCAGGTTTGCAAGCGGTGTGCGCAGCTCGTGGGCCAGGTCGCTCACCATGTGCCGCCGCAGCGTCTCCTGCTGCTTGAGCTTGGCGGTCATCGCGTTGAACGCACGGCTCAGCTCTCCGATCTCGTCGCGCGTGGCCACAGGCACATGCTGGTCGAGGTCCCCTTCCTGCATCCGACGTACGGCTTGGGTCAGTGACTGCACCGGCTTCAGGGTGCGTCGCGAGAACCAGATCACAAACGCGGTGCCGCCGGCCACGGCCACCAGCGCTGCCCAGACCACCGAGCGGGTCAGGGCCTCCAGGAAACCCTGTTCCGCCGCAGCAAGGCCGGTGGGCAGGATGTGCAGCGTGCCCACCGCTGCGCCCCGAGCGGTCACGGGGACCGCTGTGCCACGCCCTGGAGATACGTCGGCGCCTGCCGGCAGCCTGCCCGCGGAGTCGAAGATCGCCGCACCTTCCGGGTCAGCCAACACCACACGTTCCCCGAGGAGCGCCGCGATCTGCTCAATCAACGGTTGGGCCCCTTGCCAATGGCGATGACGTTCGTGATGGGCCGCCAACACGGTGGCCATGCGATGGACCTGCGTGCGCCTTCCGTGTTCCACGTAGCTCACGAACTCCTGGCTTGTCGTGAGGCGTGACACAACGGCCACCGTACCCACCGCGAGGGCGACCACCGCCACCATGCCCACCAGGAGCCGCGTGAGCATGCTATGCCCCACCGGGCCCCTCCTTGGCGGCAAACCGGTACCCCAGCCCGAACACGGTGGTGATGTAGCGCGGTGTTCTCGGATCGGGCTCGATCTTGCGGCGGAGGTTTTTCACGTGCACATCGATTGTGCGCTCGAACCCCTCAAAGTCATAGCCCAGTGCGGCATGGATCAGTTGCTGCCGGGTGAACGCTCGGCCGGGCTCCCTTGCCATTGCCTCCAAAAGCGCGAACTCTGTCGGGGTTACGTTTGCCGGGCGTCCCTCCAGGGTTACCCGATGTGCACGGAAGTCGATCTCAAGCGGCCCGAAGACAAGTCGCTCGGGGCCCTCCTTCTCGCCCGCCCGGCGCAGATGGGCGCGGACGCGGGCGAGGAGTTCGCCAGGGCTGAACGGCTTGGTCACGTAGTCGTCCGCACCAAGGTCGAGCCCGATGATCTTGTCTCGTTCCGTGGACTTGGCGGTGAGCATAACGATGGGGATGTCCCACTGCGCGCGCACGGCGCGGCACACCTCGAGGCCGTCCACCTCAGGGAGCATGAGATCAAGGATGAGCAGGTCCGGCTGGCCGTTGCGCAAGGCCTCCAGCGCCTGGCGGCCGTCCGCGGCAGTCCGCACACGGTATCCGTCGCGCTCCAGGTAAACACGCAATAGCTCGACGAGTTTGGGATCGTCATCCACAAGCAGCACACTTCGACGCATGGATAAGTCTACACCCCAGTTGTGAAGGACCTGTGAAGGTCGTCCACCTCGGAATGGCCACGGCGCCACGGAATCAACTGGCTTGCATTAGGATCCGGGTGTGGACGGCGAACAGGCGTTAACCCGGCGCGCGTACTCTGACCAACACAAAGTGTTAGCTCGAACCTCTGAACTGGTCTGGCGTTCCCACCCAGAGGTCCAACGACTTAGGAGCACGAGACCAGTAGTTTGGATCCCTTTCCGCGTAGGTGTAACGGGCTCCTGCCTTCGAGGGAGCACCACCCCAGTCCAATTCAACGAGTCCGGCAGGATGCACAAGCCGATGGCGTGTTTGAGAACAGTCCTCTACGACCTCATCGCTGTAATGCTGAATGGATAAGGCCTTCCGGGGCTGGCTCCCCGTAGAGGACTACTTTCGAACTCCTCATGGGCTCGTAATCCCTGATGAGATCAGTACAAGAGCAGCCCTGTGAGAAAGCCTGTTAGGTATGGTCATAGGTCTGATGAGGCCCAGCTACGCCGTTCCAGGTACGGGTTTCCGCCACCGCCGGGCCGAGAGCCACTCGTCAGTGCACCGAGCCCTCGCATGTGAGCCAGCCGGGAAGCTCGTGGGGTTGGCCCGCGCACGCGAAGCGTAGGCGGGGCAACTCCAGTGCCATCCACAAAGGGAGAGCTCTTTCGGATTCGTTGTACTCGTGCTTCTCGCCGTATGGTAGTCCGTCCGGCACCGCTGATGGGCGTTCTGGAACGGCGAGAACGGCTAGTTATGAATCCTTACCCGCTTCCTTCCGTTTCTTCGCCGCCGCTAGTCGCCGCTTGTGCGCCCGCTTCTTGGCCTCCTCGGCTTCCTTGGCCTTGCGGGCCGCGTAGCGTTCATCGACCACGCTGTTCAGCACGTCCTTGAACTCACCTTTGGAAGCAGACGGGTACTTGTTCATGGCCGAGTTGACCATGCCGATCAGGGTGAGCCACAGCTTCTCGCGCTCCTTCGGGTCCATACGGGATGGTAACAGGTAGAGGCGGAGCGGCCGGTTAGAATCCGCGCCGCGCCGTATAAAACTGGTGCCCGTCTACTTCTCCCGGTTGCCGGCCGCGCTTCACAGTACCATGCTGCCCAGGGCCTCCAAACTGACTGGGCATGGCGAGTAGGGCAAACATCTCCAATGCGCTACCCTGGCGCTGGGAGGTGGTGCGGATGCGAAAGTGGTTACTGGTAGAGGATTGACACCACCCCTCGCGCACCCCGGGCGCCCCCATCCCACCGCCCTTCACTCTAGGCGTGCTATATTTATGCGTGCCATATTTATCCAAGGTTCGTTGCAGGGGTTTGGGAGGCTTGATAACTTGACAAAGGGATTGCTAGTGTTTACGGGCTTTCTCATTGTGCTGTTTGGTGCCTCATACTTAGTGCTGAATATACCAGCAGTACAGCGAATCACGCATGAACAACAAGGGATGAGGCTTAGTGCGGCGATAGTCGTTGTCATTCTGGGTGTGGAGGTGGCACTGTTCGCCTACGGTGGTCGTATCTTCCGTAGTGTGAGAGGCTGGGGCAAGAAGCTTCGAGACAGATAGCCAGCTTGTATAGGTAAAGTTGATTCTCTGGCTGGCGCACTAACAAGGCAACCTGCGAGAGCTGGTCTTCCATGCCCAGGCCTGGCCAAGCAGATTGGTCAGTGGGAAAGCCAAGCGCTGGAGAACAAGGTGGGTAGTGGCGCATCGAGTTCATAACACACGCCGCCCAGCTCAGGATACACCTCGGCAGCACTTGAGGCACCTGCTAGTCTGTAAGGGGAGGTGGTGGGGATGAAGTGCGAGCGTGGAATGTCCTGCCGGATGGACATGCGCCGCTGGCTGGCGTGGGGCGCGGTGACGGTGCTGCTGGCGGTCTGGTCATTGCCCGCTGGGGCGGTGGGGGACCTGGTGGAAGAGCTTCCGCCAGAGTTGGTGGAGCACATCCGGGCCAACCGGCCGCCGGAGCTTGATCAGGAAGAAGTGATGAACGCCTTCTATCAGTACCTCTATCCGTACGATCTGGAGGAGGAACCGGATACCTGGCGGGAGATAGAGCATGTGGGCCAGATTGAGCAACCCGGTGCCCCCCGATCACGGACGAGCGTGGAGGAAGCGTTGGCGGACGTGGACATATTGTTTGATCTGCTCAAGTACGGCTATTCAGGATACCAGATGTTCGGGGGCGACGAGGCGTTCGGTGAGGCGAAGAAGGCCCTGAAAGAGGATCTCGCCCAGGAAAGCGAACCTCTCTCGGCGCAGACCTTGGGCTCCCGCATCCGAGAACACCTGGACTTCGTGCAGGACGGCCACTTCGCCGTGGACGGAAAGACCACGTTGGTGCGGTCCACCTACCTGACCACACTGGACTACGAGGTGCGCCCTGTCGATGAGGAGCTTGTCCTGTACAAGGTGGCCGGGGAGGAGAAGCGGCTGGGCACGCTGCTGACCATCAACCATCAGGACCCGCAAGCGTATCTCAAGCCTTCGTTGAACGAGGAAGCGGAGTTCGTGTACCGGTTGGGCACGCAGAAGGAGGAGCCCCTCGAGCGGATCGAGCTTGTTGTGGAAAGCGTGGATGGGCAGACGGAGCTGGAGGTGCCGTTGCGGCCCGGTGACCCGGACTACACCCGCCAGCCTGGCCCCTTGTACACACTGGACGAGGAAACGGGGATCCCGGTGGCCGCCTGCCGAGCCCTTTTCGCCTTCGAAGATGCAGGGCCTTACAGCGCCTTCAGCGAGGAAGACATCGACACATTCCTGGACGATGCCGCTGCGCTCGGCGAGGAACCTTGCCTCATCCTTGACCTCAGATCCAACCGCGGGGGCATGACCGGCTACGCCTACTAGTGGTTGAGTCGTTTCGTCCGCGAGTATGTGGCGCCAGCCGGCGCTCCGTGGGGGGTCCTGTATTCTCCAGGTCCGAGAAGGGGCGATCTGGAGGATCGTTCGCCCTGGGCTCATCTAGTGACAACCACTGCCCGGCGACTGCACACGCGTGTTCGTTGGGGCTCCCAGTCGGGGGCCCCCATAGGTGCGGGAGGCTCTTCTCCGGCATCGCCGGGGGAGCGGAATCCAAGGCCTCGGGGCTGGGGGATATCCGACTACAAGCCGTTGGGGCGCATGGTGAACGACACCGTTCTGGTGGTCCTTATCGATCAGTACATCGGCTCAGCGGGCGAGCGCTTCGTCGCCGCACTGCGGGACATGGAGAATGTGGTAATCATGGGCTACCCGACAGCAGGGGTCTGCACGACCGGGAGCCCGGTGATCATTGCCCTACCGAATTCTGGCCTCCCGGTAACCCTGCCCACATCCGTCATCATGGAGCCCGATCTGGAACTGCGTGAGGGGATAGGGTTTGCCCCCGATTTCTGGGTGGAGCCTTCGCGAGCCGTGGAAACCGCCGTCCAGTTCCTGCACAGGTACTTCGACTGCGGGGAGTGAGCCCGGCGTGTGGCGGTACCCACGCAACATTCACATATAGAAAATGGCGCCTCGGGCTACCGGTGCGCCGCTTTGGTTACAGGCGTCCGCCCGCGGGTGCCCGCGCAGCGCCGTAGCGGGCCATGCTTCGTGAAGCACAGCCTCGCCGGAAGCCGCTACAGGGCAAAATGAAGCGGGCAGATGCACGGACTCACTCCCGCCTATCCTGCTCGCCGCCCTCCTCGGTGAACAGGAACGCTAGCTCATCCGGGCAGTAGTCGCCCCACAAATTGCCCTCGCCTGAGTTGCCCTCGCCGGTGGCGTAGCCGGTGAACACCATGTCTGTGTCATCGCATGGCCGCTCCAAGAGGGCAACGCCGTAGCGTTCGTTGTCTCGGATCACGTTGCGCGTGATCGTCACCTGAGAGGAGTCCCTCATCTCGATGCCAACCCAGTTGCTGTGGCTGATGGTGTTGCCCTCGATCGTGGCCTGAGAGCCGCCCATAGCGATGCCAACCCAGTTGTTGTCGCTGATGGTGTTGCCCTTGATCATGGCCCGGGATGAGTCCCACATCCAGATGCCATGCCACACGTTTTCGCTGATGGTGTTGTTCTCGATCGTGGCCTGGGCGGATTCCCTCATCATGATGCCATGCTCATTTTCGCTGATGATGTTGTTGTCAATCGTGGCCCGGGCGGAGCCCCACATCCAGATGCCATCCCTGTTTTCGCTGATGGTGTTGTTCTCGATCGTGGCTCTAGAGGACTGCCCCTTTCCGATGCCATACCCCCTGTTATGGCTGATGATGTTGTTGTCAATCGTGGCCTCAGAGGAGTCCAACACCCCGATGCCCGCCTCGCTGTCGCTAATGGTGTTGTTCTCGATGGTGGCCTTAGAGGAGTCCAACATCCCGATGCCCGCGTGGTTGCCGTGGATGGTGTTGTTCTCGATCACTACCGTTGCCTTGCCGTGGCCTGAGATGCCCCAAGCACAGATCCACTCAGGGTCCTCTTTGTAGCAATCTCCGAAAGCCCCAGTGATCTTGAGACCTTGGATGGTCACATCGATGGGCTCCTCGCTTTCGATCCGGATCACCGGCCAGCCCTCTCTAGCAGAATTGATAACCGCCTGTGGCTCGGACCCCATTTCAGCCGCCCTGAGCGTGAGGCTCTCTTGTATGACCAGGTTCTCTTCCCACTCCCCTTCCGCCAGACAGATCACATCACCAGGACTGGCTGCATCGATGGCCGCCTGGATCGACTCGCCCGGCTGCACGGTGATCGTGCACTCGTCAGCCAATGTCCCAAGCCCGGCCACGAACACTAGAGCGGCAATACCTACACCACACCATCGGGATCGGTTCATCGTGTCCACCTCCACGCCCACCATGCCACGCCCGCGCCTCGGGGCCTATCGCGGGAAGGCAGGGGAGGATCGGCCGGTCAGGATCCGCCCCTCGCATCCCCTGCTATCCGATTGCTCTGTCGTGAGAGTATGGGTGTGACCGGCCGCGCTCCACGGTAGCATGGCGCGGTCGGGGACTCCAAACTGGCCGTGGTCAGTATGGCTCGAGCTTGCCGGAACCACTATAGGGCAAGGCAAAGCGAGCAGATGCACGGAATCGGTGCTAGCCCTCAGGATCCTCCTCCCGCCGGTCCAGCTCACCGCCCTCCTCGGTCATGAGGAACGCTAGCTCATCGGGGCAGATAGCGCCCTCTCGGTTGCCGTCTGGCTCGTCAGGTCCAGGAATCCTGTTGCCCATTCCCACCACCTGCCCGGCGAATTTCTCCTCCTCATCGAGTGTGATCCCCAGTAGCGCAAACAGCTGAGCATCAGCACATTGATACTCCTGCAGGGCAACCCCGTAGCGCCCGTTGGCCGTAACATGGGTCCCTTTGATGGCGGCTTCGGCTTCATGACCAAGCTGTATGCCATCGGCGCCGTTGGCGGATATCGTGCTGTTCACGATCGTTGCTCGAGCGTTGGTGGTAAGCCATATGCCGTACAGGCTGTTGCGGGAAATCGAGGAGTCCGTGATCTCCACCCGGCCCCCCGACAGCACGACGCCGGTGATGTGATCAGATAAGGAGCATCCCGAGAGCTTGGCTATGGCGGAGTCCCAGACCTCAACGCCGTCGCTCCCGTTCTCGGTGATGGTGCAGTCGATGAGTTCCACCTGAGCGGTGTTCCTGACTTTCAGGCCAACGCCGTTATTCCCTTCCACATTGCACCCGACCATCACAAGCTCGGCGGAGCCGCTGGCCTCGGCACCCATTCCCCATTGAGTCGCGGACAGACTGGTGTCGGTAAACTCGGCGTACGCAACATCAGTAACGGAAATCCCATGGCTGTAGTTGTGGTTAATCTCCCCATCCTGGACAGCAATACGTGCAGAGTCCCGTAACTCTATTCCGTGTCTGTTCTCGGTGATCGTACAGGAGGAGAGGGTAAGCCGTGCCGTGTCTGACAGAACCACACCGGACCTGTTCCCAAAGATTGTGCAGTCCTCTGCCTCTGCCCGAGCAGCCCCTTTGAGTTCGAGACCGGCGCCGCCTGTTCCGCTGCCGCCGGTAATGGTTAGCTCCTGAAGAACAACAGCCTTCTGTTCATTGCCTTCAGCGGGGAAGTACACCGTGACCACAGGCACGTTCGCCTCATATCCGCGGATCGTCACGCCGTCCTCTGCCCCTCGCAGAGTGATGGACTTTTCGATGGACAGGTGTTCCTCCCACTCCCCTTCCGCCAGACAGATCACATCACCGGAGCTGGCTGCATCGATGGCCGCCTGGATCGACTCGCCCGGCTGCACAGTCACCGTGCACCCCGGCTGGTCCTCGGCCATAGCGAGGCCTCCGGTGGTTACGAAGGCAAGGACCGCCACCCACATCGCCACGTGTCTCCAACTGCTACTCATCAGCGCATCCCTCCTCCATGTGCGTTACCAAACTCTAGCAGGGCAAAGGACCTACCGGCCAGGGTGGCGTAACCGACGAACAGGCTGAACGCACAAGCTCAGGGACCATGGGAAGTGGTCGACAGGGCCACAAACAGTTTGAGTCCTCTATGACCTCATCGCTGTAATGCTGAATGGATAAGGCCTTCCGGGGCTGGCTCCCCGGGGAGGATTCGAACCTCCAGCCTACTGGTTAACAGCCAGCCGCTCTGCCTGTTGAGCTACCGGGGAGCGCAACTCAATCATACGTTGCCGAAGAGAGCTTGGTCAAGCTTTTCCCCGCTCGTCCGGCTCGATGTGTACGACAACGTGTGTGCGCTGGCTTAGTGCGTCGGCCACTACCGCTTCCACCTGCGACGCGATCTCGTGGGCTTTCCGTACGCTGAGCTCGGGATCGACTTCGATGTGCAGGTCGACAAACGCCCCCCGACCGGCACGGCGCGTGCGCAGGGCGTGCCAACCGCGAACGCCGGGCACGGTATCGATGGCTTCACCGACCCGCGTCTGCTCCGACGGGCTGAGTGCTCCTTCGGTGAGATCGTGGATGGCACCGTGCATGATCCGGGCCGCCGCCAGGCCCACCAGTACCGCCACGACGATGGCCGCTGCCCGATCGCCTTGCGGCCAGCCGGCCAATACCGCGATAGCCCCGAACAACACCGCGACGGACGACAGGGCGTCCGAGCGATGATGCCAGGCGTTGGCCTTTGTGGCGGGGCTGCCGCTGGCCCGCGCAACCCGCGAGGTTGCCCTGTAGAGCGCTTCCTTCACGCCGATCGATACGGCGGCCACAACCAGGGGCCATAGTCCCAAGACTTCGCGCACACCGACTGCCAGATCCGACACTGCCTCCCAGGCCAGCCACACTGCAGCGCCGCCCAAGGCCAGCGCCACCCCGGCTGAGGCGAGGGTCTCGAACTTGCCGTGGCCGTAGGCGTGGTTTTCGTCCGCAGGACGCTGGGCCATGCGCAAACCCGCCAGCACAACCATGTCGGTGGCGACGTCGGACAGGCTGTGGATGCCGTCGGCCATCAGGGCGACCGATCCGGATACCCAACCGGCCCCGAGTTTAAGGGCCATCAGGCCTGCGTTGGCTGCGGCTCCCAACCAGGTGACCCTAAGGTCGGCGGTGTGTTCCTCACGGTCGCTCATCGCACGACCCTTCTACAGAAGATCGAGCACATAGCGCATGTAGAAGAAGTATATGGGGAGCGCGCCCAGCACTCCGTCGATCCGATCGAGCATCCCTCCGTGGCCGGGAAGGAACCAGCCGGTATCCTTGACCCCGCCTGCCCGCTTGAACAACGACTCGAACAAGTCCCCCAGTTGGGCGAACACCCCTACCCACACACCCAGCACCACGATATGCGGCAGCGATCGACCAAAGTCCTCCCAGAACTCCGGCAGGAAGGCCGCTGCCACAATGGCGAGCACCAGCCCGCCGCCGAGGCCCTCCCACGTCTTGGCCAACGAGATCCGCGGCAGGAGTTGATGTCTGCCTACGGCCGACCCTACGAGATAGGCACCCGTGTCGTATCCCCAGACGATAAGGAAGAAATGCAGAATATACGGGAACCCACCGCGATAGAGGAAGTAGAGAATGCTGAGAAGCACCGGTATATAGAGGAAGCCGAAGATCCCGGCGAGGGCTGCAAAGAACCCTTCTTTGGGCCCCTTACGGAAGAAACTGTACACGACGGTGAAGTAGACAACGCCCCAACCGACCACAAGCGCGTATTCCTCATACAACACGGAAAGCATGAGGAAAACCGGAATGGCAACGATGAGGAACTCTTTGGGCTGCGGGATCCCCATCCGTGCCACAATTCGGATGTACTCCCAGCCGGCCAGCAACCCTGCCACAGAGATGATGAGTCCCATAAGCCAGTCGAAATCGTACGTAGCCGCCACCCAGAACAGGGCAAGCACCACAGGCATCCCCACGCAAGCCGTGGCCAACCGCGGCATATGATGTCTCACAGGTTCCCCTTTCCGAAACTGCGCTGCCGGCCCTGATAGATCTCAAGGGCTTTGCAGAATTCGCCCTCATCGAAGTCGGGCCAGGGCACAGCGGTAAAGTGCAACTCAGCATAGGCCGACTCCCACAGGAGGAAGTTGGAGATGCGTTGTTCGCCGGCAGTACGGATCAGCAGGTCGACGTCCGGGATACCGGCGGTAGGCATGAGATCATGCACCACGGCCTCGTCGACTTGTTCTTCCCGCAGCTCTCCAGCGCGCGCCGCCCGTACTGCGCCGCGCACCGCCTCCGACACGGCCCACCGCCCGCCGAAGCTGAGCGCCACGTGTAAGTGGAGATTGTCGTTGTCCCGGGTTCGTTGTTCAGCTTTGCTCACAGCAGATCGCAGGCGTGGCGGAAGGCGATCCCGTTGACCGATCACGTTGAGGCGGACACCGGCATCGTCCAGTTCCTTCAGTTTTCGGTTGATGAACTCTTCGAGGAGGTTAAGCAGGAGATCCACTTCGTCGGGCGGTCTGTCCCAGTTCTCCGTGGAAAGAGCAAACAACGTGAGGTGCGCGCACAGTTTCTCGCTTCTCGCGAAGCGTATCAGCCTCTCGGCAGCCTGCGCTCCGCGCCGATGCCCTTCCCCTCTCGGCAGCCCGCGCCGCTTTGCCCATCTTCCGTTTCCATCCATCACCACTCCCACGTGGTGGGGCAAGGGTCCGGTTCGAAGTCGTTCAAGCTCTCCCGGCCAAGACACGCCGCGCCTCCCCAACAGTAGTCAGCGACCCGCAGACAACCAGCAGCTCATCCTCCTCCAGTTCCTTGCTGAGTGCGGTGCTGGCCTCCTCCACTCCGCCTCCGATCTCCCAGTCCCGCGCACACCGGCGCGCTTGATGCGCCAAGGCCTCAGCAGGAAGGGCCCGTTCCGAAGCGGAGGTGACGAGCACCACTCGATCGAACTCCGGAAACAGGATTTCCGCCATCGACCTTATCAGCTTGCCCCGAAGCGCGCCGAACAGCAACGTACGTCGCCCCTTAGAGGCAGGAAGCAGACGCAGGGTGTCCACCAACGCACGTGTGGCAGCCGGGTTATGGGCGGCGTCGAGCACGATGTGCGGCCGCCGGCGAAGGACCTCGAACCGTCCGGGCCAGCACGCTTCCCACAGGCCCTGGGCGATCGCCTCCTTTCCGAGTTCCCATCCTCCCACGAGCTCGCCGAGCGCAGCAAGCACCACGGCAAGGTTCGGTCCCTGGTAGGCTCCTTGAAGGCGTGTGGCAAAGGTGCCCAGTCCAAGCGGATCATCCAGCGACCTCCACAGAGCACGCTCCCAGGTGATCTCAACCAGCTGCACGTCCTGCGGGGACACCGGGACCAGTGCCGCCCCTACCTCCTGGCACTCCTGTTCGAACACACGGAGGACTTCCGGCTTGTCCTCGGCGGTGATCAAAGGGACGCCTTCCCTGGCCACTCCGGCCTTCTCCCAAGCGGCCCGCTCCAGTCCGGGGCCGAAAAACTCCCGGTGGTCCAGGTTGACGGAGGTGATGAGCGACAGCAGGGGGAGCGCAAGACACCGGCTGGCGTCGAACCGCCCCCCCAGACCCGCCTCTAGCACGGCCAAGTCCACTCCTTGGCGCGCGAAATACGCAAACGCTGCCGCGGTCATCGCCTCGAACTGGTTGGGTCTTCCCGGCCCTGCGTCCAGTTCCTCCACCGGCTGGACGGCTTCGAGGATCAGTTCGGCAAGGGTTTGAGGTTGAATCGGCTCACCGTTTATCCGGATCCTTTCGGTGGGATCACCCAGGTCGGGGGAGGTATAAGCCCCCACGCGCAGGCCCCCTGCCCGGAACACGGATTCCAAGAACGCGACCACTGAACCTTTGCCGTTCGTGCCCGCCACATGGACGGCGGGAACGTCACCCTCCGGCCCTCCCAGCCGCGCAAGGAGTGCCTCCGTTCGCTCCAGACCGGGGTTTACCACCCGCTCGGGGTTCAGAAGCCCATCCGGGATATGCTTGATCACGTGCTGCTCTCCAGATGCCTGACCAAACGCCGCCGCTGGCTGCGCAGGTCCTCCGCCTGGGCTTCAGTTTTCGCTACCACGTCCTCGGGGGCGCGGTTGCGGAAGTGTTCATTGGCCAATCTGCTCTCCAGGCTGTCGAGTTCCTTGTCCAGCTTGCTCAGCTCACGGCGAATCCTTTCCAGTTCTTCCTTCCAGTCCACCACACCTTCGACCGGCAGGTACAGACTGAGCTCGCCAACCACGCCCTTGGCCGTTGCTCCACCCGGCACATAGTCCGCCTGATAACGCGCCTTCGCTATCTTGGCCAGCCGCCCAAGGGCTGCGCTGAATTCATCGACAAGCTGTCGCGCCTGGCCCTCGGGACCCGCGATGATCAGCTCCAGTTCAGCCGCGGCGGGTACCCGAAGATCGGTACGCAGGGCGCGGATTTCCCCGATCGCCGCCTGCAACAACCCCAACCTGGCCTCGGCTTGCTCGTCGATCCTGTCGGCCGACGGGGTAGGGAAGCGCTGGTATGCGAGCACTTCGTCCCCGCCCATGTGCCGCCAGATCTCCTCGGTGATGAACGGGATGAACGGGTGCAATAGGGGCAGGAGTTCCTCCAACGTCTCCCGCAGCACACGCTGGCACGTCGCCTTCGCCTCGGGTTCGTCACCGTAGAGCCGGAGCTTGGCCAGCTCGAGGTACCAGTCACAGAACTCATGCCAGGTGAACCGGTACACGGCGTCGGCGGCAAGGTGGAAATTGTATCGTTCGAGTTCCTCGCGGACTCTGCGCACAGTCCTGTCCAGCCGGGAGCGAATCCAACGGTCCTCCCATGCAGGCGTAGCGGCCGGCGCATCCGGATCGAGATCGTGCGTACTGGTGAGCACAAAGCGGGCCATGTTCCACACCTTGTTGAGGAAATTGCGCGCCTCGTCCAGTTCGCCGATGCTGAGTCGTAACGCCTGCCCTTTGGTAGCGCTGCGGGCGAGGGTGAACCGCAGGGCATCCATCCCGTGGGTCTCCTTCACCTCCAACGGATCGATCACGTTGGCCTTCGACTTGCTCATCTTCCGGCCGTCCTCGTCCACGATCAGCGGATTGACGAACACCTGCCGGAACGGGGCCTCGCCGACGAAATGCAGGCCCATCATCACCATGCGCGCCACCCAGAAGAACAGGATGTCAAAGCCTGTGACCAACACCGAGGTAGGATAGAACCTGTTCAGGTCCGCCGTCCGCTCCGGCCAGCCCATGATGGAAAACGGCCATAGAGATGAGGAAAACCATGTGTCCATACGTCCTCATCCTGGCGAAGCTCCACCTGCCGGCCATAGTACTCCAATGCTTGCGCATGCGCTTCCTGGTCGTCCATTGCCACGAACACTTCTCCGTCGGGCCCGTACCACGCCGGGATCCGATGGCCCCACCAAAGCTGGCGCGAGATACACCAGTCCCGGATCCCCTCCAACCAGTCGAGGTACACCTTGGACCACCGCGGGGGGATGAACTCCACCTGTCCTTCACGCACCGCCTGCATCGCCGGTTCGGCCAGCGGCTTCATATGTACGAACCACTGCGTGGAAACGAGGGGTTCCACCGCCACCCCACAACGCTGGCAGTGACCCACACCGTGGCGATACGGTTCCACGTTCTCCAACAGGCCCTCTTCTTCCAGGCGGGCAACCAATGCCCGACGGGCCGTTTCCCTGTCCATGTCGGCAAACGGACCACCTTGGGCGTTGATCGTGCCGTCCTTATTGAGCACGTTGACCGCGGGGAGCCCATGTCGGCGGCCGATCTCCGCGTCCAGCGGGTCGTGGGCCGGGGTGATCTTGAGTACTCCAGTGCCGAACTCGGGGTCCACCTCGTCGGCCCCCACGATGGGCAGTCTCCGACCCAGCACGGGAAGGATCGCTGTCTTGCCGATATAACTCTGATAACGGGCATCGTCGGGATGCACCGCAACCCCGGTGTCCCCGAGCATCGTCTCAGGCCGGGTGGTGGCCACAACCACATGCCCGCCTCCCTCCAAGGGATAGCGGATATGGTAGAGCTTGCCGTCTACCTCCTCGTGTTCCACCTCGATGTCGGAAAGGGCGGTCTCACAGCGCGGACACCAGTTGATCATGTAGTCTCCCCGATAGATCAGCCCCTCCCGGTACAGTGTGACAAACGCGGTCCGCACAGCTTGCGAAAGCCCCTCGTCCAACGTAAACCGCATGCGTGACCAATCGCAGGAGCAACCCAGGCGCTTCAGCTGCTGGACGATCTCCGTTCCGTACCGCTCCTTCCACTCCCACACCCGCTGCTCGAACCCCTGGCGCCCCAGCGCGCGGCGATCCGTGCCCTCTTTGACCAATTCCCGTTCCACCACGTTCTGCGTGGCTATCCCCGCGTGGTCGGTACCGGGGAACCAACACGCCTCGGACCCGTCCATCCGCTTGTAGCGGATCAGGATGTCCTGCAGTGTGTTGTTCAGTGCATGCCCATGGTGCAGCCGACCGGTGATGTTCGGAGGAGGGATGACGATGGAAAAAGCGGGGCGGGCACTTTCGGGATCGCACCGCCACAGCTCGTCCCACGTGTGCCACAGCCGCTCTTCCACATCCGTTGGGTCATACCGCGTCGGCAGGTCCATGATCATTCCCCCAACCAGTTCGCATTCGGCATAGGATAGTCGTAGATCTCCTCCCGGGTGAAGAAAAGCGGGATCTCCCTGCGGGCGGACTCGGCTGAGTCGGAGCCGTGTACTAGGTTACAGGTCACCGCCAGGCCGAAATCCCCCCGGATGGTGCCGGGCGCTGCCTCCTGGGGATTTGTCTTGCCCATGACCCGACGTCGCACGACGCTTATTGCCTGATCGCCCTCCACAACCATTGCCACAAGCGGGCTCTTAGTTATGAAATCGACCAGCTCGCCGAAGAACGGCTTCTCGCGATGCTCGACATAGTGCCGCTCGGCCAACTCGCGGGACATCCACATCAGCTTCATCCCGGCAATCCGCAACCCCTTGTCCTCGAACCTCTCGATGATCCGGCCCGTCAACCGCCTGTTCAGCGCATCGGGTTTCAGCAACACAAGCGTCTGTTCCACCTTTGCCTCCTGGTATTGTGCCTGTAGGGCGTGGTACGGGCACCGCGCCCGGTGAGTTGATTGTAGTGCGGAATGTCTACCACTTCTCGATCCCGCCCGCAAGGTCGCCCCTACGCCTTCGCCCGCTTCTTGTAGGCTGAGGTTCGAGGTTCGTGGTGGGGGGCCAGTGGAGCGGCCTCGAAGCGGGCCGCTTTGGCCAGGGAAGTCTTAGTACAGCCTGGCATAGCGGCGGCCAGGCTGCTCTTCCACCACCCCGGAGAGTTGGAGCTCAACAAGCGCTTGCGCCACCTGCGCATGCGAGAGCCCCGTGTGTTCCGCAAGCTGGCTCGCATCGAACATCTCTCCCGCCAGAGCGTCGTACACCGTCTGTGCTTCATCTGTGAGCAACGGAAGCGTCGGCTGGTGGTGCCCCCTACCTACGCCACCCAGTTCCTCAAGGATGTCCTCCACCGACAGGACCGGCCGCGCACCGTCCTGCAACAGCCTGTTGCTGCCGGCGGAAGCTTCGGACGTTATCGGGCCGGGCACCGCCAACACTTCTTTGCCTTGTTCCAGCGCCCGGTCCACGGTGATCAGGGCTCCCGAGCGTCTTGGGGCTTCGACCACCACGACTGCCTTGCTCAGTCCGGCAATCAGCCGGTTGCGGCGGGGAAACGTCCATGCGGCCCCCGGGGTGTTCCAAGGGTATTCCGACAGCACCGCTCCCCGTGACGCGATTCGCTCCATGTTGCTTTCCGTCCCGGCCGGGTAGGGTTTGCCCAGTCCGGTCCCCAGTACGGCCACCGTGCGTCCGGCGGCCAGCGCGCCTTGATGGGCGGCCGTATCTACACCCGGCGCCATCCCGGAGATCACGGTTACCCCTCTGTCGGCGAGTTCTGTGGCGAGCTTCCGCGCCACCAGCCGGCCGTAGCTTGTGCACCGCCGGGTCCCGACGATCGCCACGCCGCCGACATCCGACGGATGCAGCGTCCCTAGGATGTAGAGGACCATCGGGGGTGTAGGGATCTCCCGCAGCGCCGGCGGGTACGCATCGTCCGCCAGGGTCACGATGCTTGCCCCGGCGGCCCGGGCGTGCTCGACCTCAGCTTCGGGGTCGGCCCGCTGCCGTTCCTGGACAATGCGCTGTGCGGCGCTCTGCCCGATCACCGCGGCCAGGCGGTCTATCGGAGCAGTCAGGACTGCGCCGGGCGCCCCAAGCGTGACGGACACGAGCTTCCGGCGCCGCGGAGTCAGTGATGGCAACATGTTCAGCGCAATCCAGGTATCTTTTTCATCCATTGTCGGTTCGTTGCAGTATAACACGTCTTTACACTGTAGATAGATGCCAACGCGAGCCTGGCAGCGCTGCCGTGCCCGCCAAACAGATGTTCTGTGCTACCCGTGCGCCAGCGGGCGCTCCTGTTCGCGCGACACGGCCCAGAGGAGCACCACCGCCAAGGCTGTCGCCGCCCACCACAGACCGAACCCGGGTCCCACGGCCACCTCCGCGCCTGGAACGGCGGCCAAGAGTTCGACAAACGTCAAGTACGGGGCGACCAACAGTGTATCGACCACCGGTCCCAGCGCAGGCAGCGCAGGCAGCGCAAGGACCGCTACGCCGGCGATCAGGACCAGCCCCGTCCACGGGACCAGGAACACGTTGACCAAAAAGCCCAGGAGCGCGATCTGACCGAAGGTCGCTCCGATGACCGGCAGCGCACCTACCTGCGCACAGGCGGTCACCGCGAGCAGGTCAGCCGGTCGCACCGCGCGTGCAGGGAGCTGCGCACGCAGTCGGCCGGCCATCCATCCCGGCAAGAGAAGCACGATGCTGCCCGTTGCCAGAAACGAAAGCTGGAACGCTACCTCCGCCGGAGACCATGGCCAGATCAAGACCACAAGAATCGCAGCGGCCGCCAACCCTTGCAGCGGATCCAGCCATCGCCTGAGTACCCACCCCCGATGCCAGAGAATCCAGAAACTTCCCACGCAACCAAACATGAGCGCCGCCCTGATCAGCGAGACCCGTGCTCCTCCCACCAACACGTAGAACCCAACGAACGCCATCAACACCACGTAGGCCGCCGGAGGTGGTGTACGGAGCAAGCGCAGCACAAACCACCCGCCCGCAACCAGCAGCCCCAAGTGAAGGCCGGACAGCGCCAGCAGATGTGCGACCCCCGCCCGGCGGAACGCCTCCTGCCGGTCCGCGGGAAGCCGGCCGCGCGCCCCAAGTAACAGCGCGGAGAAGAATGCCGCACCGTCCTCCGACAGCGAATTGGTCAACCTGTGCATAAGCGTTGTCCGCACCCGGTTGGCCCAGCGCAACGGTCCAGCCCTTCCCTCGGAGATCCGCTGTACTCCCTGGGCGAAGAACAACCCGTGCACCCCGCGGCGCTGCAGGTGGTCCGCCCACTCCTCGGGACGTGCCCGGGCCCCTGTGCCTTCAAGGTGTACCACATCGCCCGGCCCCACGGCGGTTTCCGGAGGGAGATATACGAGGAGCCTTATGTCCGCTCCGTGTCCCTCCACCTCGGCCAGCGCCTCCGTGGACCGGGCACGCGCATCAGGGATCCCTATGATCCGCACACGGACCTCCTGCAATAAGGGGAGCTGCTGTGCCCAGTAGGCGGGCGGCTCGGCGGGCTGGGGCAGTACGGTTCCGCCGAGGAGCGCCGCCGCCCACAGCAGCGGGGCCGAACGGCGCCATACTGCCGCCGCCAGGGTCGCAACGCCAAGCGGCACGGCCCACCACACGCCCATACCCGCTGCGCCGAGGAGAGCGCCGACACATAGGCCGGCGGCTACCCCCGGAAGAAGTGCCCGTTCCATGTGGACAACCCTCCGAGTGTAGTATAATTGGGGACGTAGGGGGTGATTGGTCTCGACGGGTGTACCTAGGTGAGGCGGCAAGCGGAGCTCCCGCCATCTCCAAAAACTGGCGGAACGGCAAAAATAAATGCCGACTATACAAACGTACCTGCCTACGCCTACAACTAGAGCGTAGGCCGTTCCTCGGGCCCTCGCCCACGGGGTCCGACGGGGCGTCGACCAGTGGGCTAGCGTTCGCAGCGCGCCTACCGCTGCGGCACGCGAAATACTCGTAGGCTCAGGAACCGGAAATCCTGCCCGTGGGAGCTCCGGCTCCGAAACCAAAAGCGCGGGCTAAGCTTGTAGAAGCCGAACTGACGGTGCACTCGGACGCGGGTTCGATTCCCGCCACCTCCACCAGGCCGGGAGTTCATCGGGCACAGTTCATTGGGCACATTGGTCCGGTGCGATGTATCGGGGGAACACTGGCAACGAGTTCCAACGCTGGCCGATGTAGGCTACCCGGTAGCGCAGGCTAGTCGTCCAGCGCACCGAGTTCTGCCGCCAGCCGGTCGGCGGCGTCAGAGAACCTAACGCGCTGAGCGAACTCCCGGGCGCGACGGCCCATCTCGGTGAGGTCCTGGTCGAGCAGTTCCCTCAGACCTTGGGCGAGCGCACCAGGCGAGCAGGACACCACACGACCGAACTCAGGGTACACAAGGTCCCCGGCGGAGCGATGGTCGGTGGACAGGACAGGAAGCCCGTGCCGCATCGCCTCCATCAGGGTCAACCCGTAGGATTCGTGTCGTGACGGAAACACATACAGGTCGGCGGCGCACAGAAACGCATGCTTGGCTTCTCCCGTGACGTACCCCGGGAACCGCACCTCGGTGCGCTTAAGGCGCCCCGCCAGCCGCTCAAGCTTGCGCATATACCGCTTTCCATGCATGTACGCGGGGGCACCGCAGATCACCACGGTGAGAGGTTGTCCTGCTTCCCTTTCCCACAGGGCTAGACTTCTGAGAAATACATCCTGCCCTTTTTCCGGAGATATGCGGCTCAAGCTCAGTGCCACAGGTTGATCCTCCGGCAGATCCAGTTCCGCGCGGGCCTGGGCACGGTTCGCAGCAAGTTCCCGGCCGGACATCGCTCCCCAGGGAAGGACGAGCACCTCGGATCCAGTACGCCAGGGGTATTCCGAAAGCAACACACGTTTCATGTCAGAGGAAGGAACAATCAGAAGGTCCGACCAGCGCGCGCAGGCTTCTTGCTTACGAAAGATGAGACGCACAACGTCCGGCGTCAGCCCCAGCCCGCCGAACCTATCCACGGCACGGGCAGCACGGGCCAGCCTTCGGGCGGACACCCATCCCCGGAGGTACACGCTCGCTACGTAGTCGACGACATCCACGTGAAAGATCGTGGCCTGCCTGTAACCCATGCGTCCGACCTTTTCGAAGTCCCCCGCCTCGCATATGTCGTTGTGCAGCACCAGCGTGTCGCCGGCAGCAGCGTCTGCCGCCATCCGCCCGAGCTCGTGGGTCACACCTCGCTCGAATTGCCTACAGAAGCGTGCGTAGCCGGACACGGACAGACCGGTAAGGGGGGCGTCTTTCCCCAACACCTGACAGTCCACCCGGCGATACACGACGCCGGGCGGTGTCTCCCAACCTTTGCCCGGACCCGATCCCATGACCAAAAGCGAAAACGGGTTTGTGTGGCACCACCAGTCGATAAGCTGCACACCAACTTGGGCTCCGCCTCCCAGCGGTTGGCTTCCGGGATCATAGCCCAGGTGAGCTCCCGCGTAGACAACGGTCTTGATCACCGGCAGCCCTCTGCCACGTTCGCAAGCGAGGTTGCCAAGTCTGAGTACAAGCGCCTCATCGGTCCACCGCTAGCTATCGCGGTGTTCCGCGGTACGCGCGAGCAGTATGTCTCTGGCCGCACGGAGATCGTCCAGCACGGCATCGAGTTCCGCCCACATCGCATGCGGGTCGAGGGCAAGGCCGACCTCGGAGGCGCCAGCGTGCGGCTCCTCCCGGTGTTCCAGGGTGCACTCAAGGCGGCCGATACAGCGATCGAGCTCGCTCATACCGTCCGCGCGTTCACCGGCCTCCAGCGCGCGTACGGCGCGGTGTACGGAGTCCACGACATCCGTTAGCAGTGTAAGCATTTCCACCACGTTCATCGGCCTTCCTTGTCCCTCTCGCTTTGTTTCTTCCTTGTGGGGCGGGACTCTAGACCTTCGGCATGCCCAAAGAGCTCCTCGCTCATCTGCTTGAGCACGCGTTCCTTCATCCTCGCCACCTGTCGTTGGGGCAGCCCCACCTCCTTGCCCACATCGGCCTGCGTCCGCCCTTCATAGAACAGGCCCTCGATGATCGTCCTTTGCAGCTCCGACAGGCGCTCCACCGCCGCTGCTATGCGAAGCCGTACGTCCAAGGGAAGCTGCTTGCCCTCGCCGGACAGCAACCGGCCGAGGTCGACCGACGGGGCGGGATCACCGGCCCTGCGCTCGGCATCAAGGGATACATAGGTCATCGCGTCCCTGGCTTTCAGGGCCTCGGCCACCACGTCGGGCAAAACGTCGAGCGCGGCGGCGATCTCCTCCAACGTGGGCGGTCGCCCGTACTGTTGATACAGCCGGTCCTGGCAGTTGCGCACCTGTTGGGAGAGAGCCCGTACCCACTGAGGAATCCGCACGTGGCCGTGCTTGTCCCGAATGTAATGGCGTATTTCGCCCTTGATGAGATGTGTCGCATATGTACTGAACTTGGTCCCCCGCGCGAGGTCGAAGTTGGCAGCCGCCCCCAACAGTCCGATGTATCCGGCCTGGACCAGATCTTCCAACGGTTCCCCGGTGAACACGTACTGTGCAGCCACCGAACGCACCAAACCTACGTGCCGCGAGATCAGCTCATCCTGGAGCGACTTCCATGCCTCGCTTCCCTGCGCGCCGCTCTGTTCGAGCCGATGCAACTCGGCCAACAGGGCTTCTGTGTCCGCGTCTTTCCAATCAGAACGCCGCTTTCCCATCGGCACATTGTACGTTCACCGAGCGGTGAGCCTAATGTTCGGCTGACTGCAGGGCAAGGGGCGCTGTTCCCCTGCCGGCGGGTAGGACGTCGCCGACATAAGGGACGGTGGACCGCGCGACCGAACCTCGCGGTGGGCGATCTTGCTCAGGGCAGGAAAGTCCCGCCGGTTTCGTACTGGACTGTGGGGAGTATACTGGGAACGACATGTGTGGGATTGTTGGCTACGCAGGAACGGAGGACGCGCAGGACATCTTGGTGGAAGGGCTGGTGCGCCTGGAATACCGCGGTTACGACTCCGCAGGGGTGGCGGTGGTCGACGACGGAACGGTCTCGTTGGCCCGCAGCGTGGGGAAGATCGCTGAACTCCGCCGCCATCTTGCCGATGGCCCGCTTACGGGGCACACGGGCATCGGTCATACCCGCTGGGCTACCCATGGTGCTCCCACGTGGGATAACGCACATCCTCATCTGGATTGTCAGAGCAAGATCGCCCTCGTGCACAACGGCATCATCGAGAACCATCGCGCCCTGCGGGAAGAGCTTATGGCCAGGGGACACCGCTTCCGTTCGGAGACAGACAGCGAGGTATTGGTTCATCTGGTGGAGGAGAGCTTCCGCGGTGACCTGGCCGAGGCAGTACGCGCGGCGGTGCGCCGTGCAGAAGGGGCGTTCGCCATCGTTGCCGTCCACGCGGACATCCCGGGGGAGATCATCGGGGCCCGCCTGGGAAGCCCGCTGGTGGCGGGGATGTTGGCGGAGGCGGCGCTGCTGGCCTCGGACGCCCCGGCGTTGTTGGGCCACACACGGGAGCTTTGCTTTCTGGAGGATGGAGATGTGATCCGCTTGCGCCCAGGATCGGTGGAGCTTTGGGGCGCCGAGGGAGAAGCCAAGCAAGCTTGTTTCGACACCGTCCCGTGGGACCCCCTGACTGCCGAACGCGGCGGCTACAGGCACTTTATGGAAAAGGAGATCCACGAGCAGCCTCAGGCCTTAGCAGATACGCTACGCGACCAATTACGCGGCGAGGAGCTGTTGGGTTTCACCGAGCAGGAACTGGCCGGGCTGGATCAGGTGGTCCTCCTTGCCTGCGGAACCTCCTACCACGCAGGACTGGTGGCCCAATACCTGTGGGAACCTATGCTCGAGCTCCCGGTGAGAACGGAGATCGCCTCCGAGTTCCGCTACCGCTGTCCCTACGTTGGTCCAAGGACTCTGGTCGTGGCGATTTCCCAGTCGGGGGAGACCCTGGATACGCTGATGGCATTCCGTGAGGCCAAGGCGCGCGGGGCACGCACAGTTGCTGTTTCCAATATCGTCGGCTCGGCGCTGGTACGCGAGGCCGATGTCGCGTTGTACACCCGTGCGGGCCTCGAGATAGGGGTCGCCGCCTCGAAGACGTTCACCACGCAGCTTGTTGCCTTGCAGCTGTTAGGCCTGCGCCTGGCGAAGGCGCGGGGGAAGCTGACCGATGAGGAACTTGCCGCAGGGCTCGATGAACTGGCCCGAGCACCGGGTCTTGTTACCCAGGCACTGGAATCGGATCAAGCCTTGCAGAAGCTGGCCCAGCAGTATCACGCCAGGAGCGACTGTCTGTACCTGGCACGAGGCATTTTGAACCCGATCTCCATGGAAGGAGCCCTCAAACTAAAAGAAATATCCTACATCCACGCCGAGAGCTATGCGGCCGGGGAGATGAAGCACGGACCGATCGCCCTCATCGACGAGGTCATGCCGGTTGTGTTCCTTGTGACCAGGTGTGAACTCTACGACAAGGCCCTGGCGAACATGGAGGAGGTTCGCGCTCGGCGCGGAGACCTCATCGTGGTGACCGACGTCGACGATCCGTCGGTTCGCAGGCTGACCTCCAACGTAATCCTGCTCCCGCAAGCCCCCAGGGCACTGGTCCCAACCGTGTACACCGTTCCCCTGCAGCTGTTTGCGTACCACATCGCCCGCGTTCGGGGTACCGATGTCGATCAGCCGCGCAACCTGGCAAAGACCGTCACTGTGGAATAGCTGCGGGACCGCAGCTCAACTGCTGCTCATCGCCTCGGCGATCGAGCAGGTCAACTCGCGTAGCACCTGCTCGTCCGGGCCCTCGGCCATGATCCGGATTAGCTGCTGGGTACCGGAGGCCCTGACGAGCACACGACCCGCGCCGTTCAGGGAGGCCTGCGCCGCCTGTATGGCCGCTTGGGCCCGAGGGGACTGCAGGGGACAAGTTCTCTCGTCCACGGGAAGGTCCACCCGCACCTGGGGCAAAAGCTGCACCTCCCCGGCCAACCTGCGCAAGTCGCTGCCGGCACGACACAATGTCGACATCACCAGTAGCGAGGTAAGGATTCCGTCACCGGTGGCCGCGTGCCGGCGAAACACGATGTGCCCCGAGGGTTCTCCTCCCAGGTCGATCTCCTGTTCGCGCATCGCCTGAGCCACGTGGCGATCGCCTACCGGAACCCGCACCACGCTGAATCCGCGTGAGGTGAGGTAGTGTTCGGCGCCCAGGTTTCCCATCACGGTGAACACAACCCTAGGCGGGACAAGCTCCCCCCAAGCGTGAAGCTGGGGGGCCAGGGCGGCCATCAGTCGGTCCCCTTCGATGAGCTCGCCCGCCGAGTCCACAAGCATGCAACGGTCTCCGTCACCATCGTAGGCGATCCCGATGTCGGCGCTCTCTGCACGCACAAGCTCCGCCAGCGGGCGCGTATGGGTGGCACCGGTCGCGTTGATGCGTGTTCCATCGGGCTCTCCGCCGATCACCGACACTTGCGCGCCCAATGAACGGAAGAGATCCGGGGCCAGGGGGGCAGTCGCGCCGTGGGCACAGTCAAGGGCTACGCGCACACCGCTCAGGGAGAGGTTGCCCGCGGCCTGGCGGAGAAACCCCTCATAGAGTTGTTCCGCGTCGAAATAGCGTGTGACGTGTCCCAGCTTGGCGGACGGTTCGCAGCTGTGGAGGAGTCCTTCTATTTCCTCCTCCTCTTCAGGAGTGAGTTTCATCCCTCGGGGACAGTAGAACTTGATGCCGTTGTCCTCAGGAGGATTGTGGGAGGCTGAGATGACTGCTCCCAAGGAAAAGTCGCCTCGGGCCACCAGATGAGAAACGGCCGGCGAGGGGAGCACTCCCCCCAGATGGACATCGCATCCCGCGCTGGCCAGTCCCGCGGCACAGGCGTAGCCGAGCGCTGGACCGGACACGCGTGTATCCCGTGCCAGCAGGGCTTTATGGGGGGAGAAGGCGTGTCCGGCCGCTCGCCCCATGTTGAACGCAAGCTCCGCAGTGAGTTCCGTCCCCGCCTTGCCCCGAACACCGTCTGTGCCGAAATATTTGCCCATGGTTCCCTCCCCTGGCGCGTCTGCGCGGGCGGTATTCTACCCTGAACAGGCGGTTGTCTGCCCAGCGCGGCCGGCAGGGAAGTCCCGTTCAGCACGCAGTTGGGGCCGGTGGTGTTCCATTACACATCTTTGCGAATCGCCTGGACAGCCCCGGCGACGACCTTGTCGATAACCCTCTCCAGTTCAGTATCCCGGAAAGCACATCCCGCTGCACGTGCGTGGCCGCCGCCCCCAAGCGCAGCGGCCACTTCGCTTACGTCGACGGACGATTTCGAGCGCAGCGAAACGTACACTTCCCCCTCCGCGGCTTGGACAAACAAGAGCGCCACCTCCACCCCGTGCAGCGCACGGATTTCGCCCACGAATCCTTCGGTGTCCTGATCGGTGCAGCCGGTCTCCTGGAGCATCCGGCTGCTGACCCAGCCGTAGGCGAGCTGCCCTTCCTCGGCGAGGGAAATCGTCTCGATCATCCGGGCCAGGAGCCTCAGCGTGTTCAAGCTCCTGTTCTCCAGCACCGCGGAAGCGATCGGCGGCAGACTTGCCCCATGCCGAACGAGTTCGGCCGCGGCCTCGAGGACCCGGGCATCGGCGCTTGGGTACCTGAAGAACCCTGTGTCGGTGGCAATCCCCAAGAGGAGGATCTGCGCCAGCTCCCGGTCCAGGGCAACGAGGGCGGAAGCGATGTCAAGAACGATCATCGCTGTGGCCGCCGAATCGGGATCACAATAGTCCAGCGTACCGAAACCCTGGTTGGTGCGGTGGTGGTCAAGGGTGATGTCGGGTGCGTCGCCCTGAAGGAGATCGACGGCGTCGCCGATCCGGTCGAGGTCGGAAGCATCGACAACCACCGTCGTGTCAAACGCGCGCCCTCGGAGTTCGTTCGGCGTTGCCACGAGCTCAGCGCCCGGTAGCGATCGGTAGTACCATGGTAACTCGTCGGCGATGCATCCAAAGGCCGAGAGCCCATAACGGCGTAGAACCGTTACCAGCCCGGCCACGGAGCTGATCGCGTCGCCGTCCGGTTGTGCATGACCCATGACGAGCACGTTGCGTCCCTGTTTGAGTCTGCCGATGACTTGTTCCAGTGTTGCCCACATTCGGTTGCTTCCTTTCCGTTCGGTCCATCCCGGGGTCCGGATACTATACCCCAACCAAGGCTTGGCTGCGGGGGGACTGACCCCACACCATGCGCCCGCATACGCACAAGGCAGACAAAGGGCGACATGTTATCATGGATTCATCGGACGGCGTAAGGAGGGATTGTATGCCGACTTATATTCTGTTGAGCAGACTCACCGATCATGGGGCGAAAACCGTCAAGGAAAAGCCTCAGCGTATCAAGGAGGTCAACCAGGAGATTGAGGCCCTCGGGGCGAAGGTGGTACACCAGTACGCCACGCTAGGCCGGTACGACTTCGTGAACGTGGTCGAGGCCAAAGACTCGGCGGCGATCGCTCGGGTGGGCCTGGAACTGGCGGCGCGAGGGACGATTAGGATCGAGACGCTGTCGGCGATACCGGCAGACGAGCTGATCGGAAGGCTCCAGGGAGGTTAACCAAGGGAAGGGTCGGAACAGATACCGGGCACGTGCTATCCGTGAGTCCGGACCGTGCTGGTCCGCTCCGGCGTGGGCCTTCGTTTGGCTTGGAGGAGCGAGGCGTAGAGTTCATGTAACCTCTCCCCGACCACACGAAGATCGCGCTCCTCGGCCGTGGCACGGCCGTGGGCCCCTAGCCGCTGTGCCGTCCTTTCGTCGGTCGCAAGCTCGCGGATGAGTTCGGCAAAGCCTTGGTTGTCCCAGGCTTTCCGGCAGTTCGTTCCGTCCTCCATCCAGCGTTCGTACACGGGGATATCCCTAAGGACTATGGGGCGTTCCGTGGACAGGGCTTCCAGGACTACGATGCCCTCGTTCTCCTCGTAGGTGGGGAAGAAGAACACATCGCAGGCCGAGTAGGCGCCCACGATCAACTCATCGGGGACGAAGCCGGGGAACACCACATTGGGCGGAGGCGAAGTGAGCACCCGCCTGACTTCACGGGGAAGCGCACGAAGCATCCGCGCCCCCAGCCAGACGAAGGTGTACTCCGGCAGCTCCTGGGCCACTTCGCAGAAATCGAGCACCCCTTTGCGCTTGAACGGCAGGCCTACCGAAAGGACGAGCGGCCTGGACAGTTTGTAGCGATCCAAGAAATCCTGTGCCGCGCGCGGGTCGCAGGAGAAGCGCCTGGTGTCCACACCGTTGGAGATGACTGTAGCGGGGGTGGTCACCCCGTGCTCCCGGACCACACTGAGCGCATACTCCGTAGGGCAGATGAGATGGTCTGCCGAACTGTAGAGCGACGTCACCCTCCAGCCCACGATCGGCGCCAGCACATTGGACATCGTCACCGAGTTGCGGAAATCCTCACGGGTGGTATGGGTGCTGTACACAATGGGGATGCCCTTCCTCCGACACTTGGCCAGGGGGATCTGCACCCCCGGTCCCACGGTGTTGAAGTGGGCCACGTCCACGCGCGCGTCATATTCGCAGGTCCATTCCACCCCGGCATGTTCCAACGCCTGCTGCTGGTGCTTGATGGCCCGGCCGACACCGGAGTTCCTCAACAGGCGCTCGGCCTCGATACAATGGTAGACCCTCATTGGACGATTCCGGTCTCCTTCTGTAGCGATGTGACGACTACTGCCTATCTGCTTCCGTGATTGTAGGATGCCGGGGAGCGAAATACGAACCCAGATTCCCCCATTCGGGGTCGCTGACGAGGCACACACTGCGCTATCATGGAGCGGTATGCCCACAGCGTTCCTCCGGTTCTACGCGGAGCTTAACGATTGCCTGTCCCCCGAACGCAGGCAGCGGACGCTTGCCCATCAGTTTCAGGGAGAGCCGGCCGTCAAGGACGTGATCGAGGCGCTGGGCGTACCGCATGTGGAGGTGGGGCTGCTCCTTGCCAACGATGAACCGGTGGACTTCCTGTATCGGCTGCGCGAAGGTGATCGGGTGGCCGTATACCCGGTGTTCTCCCATGTGGACCTATTTCAGGTGCAGCAGGTACGAAACCCACCACCAAAAGACAGCTCGTTTATCGCCGACGAGCACCTGGGTAAGCTCGCCCGACTGCTGCGGCTGCTTGGCTTCGAGACATGGTACGCCCAGGGCTTGGACGATGCCCGCATCGCAGCCCAGGCTTCCCAGGAGGGGCGGATTCTGCTCACCCGCGACCGTGATCTCCTGAAACGAGGCCGCGTGCACCACGGCTACTGGGTGCGGTCGGACGACCCGGTTGAACAGGCTCAAGAGGTGGTGCGAAGGTACGGCCTGGCGGACAAGGCAAAGCCGTTCAGCCTGTGCCTGAAATGTGGAGGAAAGCTCCTCCCGGTGGACAAGGAGCGCGTCCTGCCGAGGATCCCCCCGCGGGTGCGGTCCTGGCGCGAGGAGTATCTTCTGTGCGGGGGGTGCAACAAGCTGTACTGGCGCGGCTCCCACCACGGGCGCCTCGCGTCCACTGTCAAGCGGATTCTGGAGGCGGAATGAAAAGGAAAAACTATCAGCTCTTCCACCGGCACACGAACACCAACATGATAAGGGTGCAGGTCCACAGGTTCCCTGCCGACGGCGTCATGGCCCGGGCAAGGCGAATGCCATGACCCCCGCGACCGTGGTGATCTTCGGAGCCTCGGGGGACCTTACCCAGCGCAAACTCGTGCCGGCACTGCATACACTCGACTGCGCGGGGCACCTGCCCGATGGAACCCACGTGGTAGGGCTGGCCCGCAGCCAACTGTCCCAGGAGGATTTCCGGGACCGTCTGTTGGAAGGCGTGCGTGCCTACTCCCGCAGCGACCCGGCTGTCTGCCGACGCTGGTCGGAGTTCAAACACCGCGTTTCCTATCTGGCTGGCTCCTATGATGACCCGGAGGCCTACCGCCGGCTGGGCGCGATCCTGAGCGAGATCGACAGCACCGCACCCACGCAAGGAAATCGGCTGTACTACCTGGCCACGCCTCCTGCCCTGGCGTCGACGATCATCGAGCAACTCGGGCGGGCCGGGCTCAACGAAAGCCCTGGCGGATGGGTTCGCCTTGTCGCGGAAAAACCCTTTGGCTCGGATCTTGAAACCGCGCACAGACTGAACCAGCAACTCCACCGGGTGTTCGACGAACAGCAGATCTACCGCATAGACCATTACCTCGGGAAAGAGACGGTGCAGAACATCCTCGCTGTGAGGTTTGCAAACCACATGTTCGAGCCCTTGTGGCGGAGGGAGCACGTGGACAACGTGCAACTGACGGTGGCAGAACAAGGAGGCGTTGGGCGACGCGGGGCGTACTACGATCATGCCGGCGTACTGCGAGATATGTTCCAAAACCACCTGCTGCAACTGGTGGCGCTTACGGCAATGGAGCCCCCGGACGCCCCCGATGCAGCCTCCCTGCGGGAGCAAAAAGCTCGGGTATTGCGCGCCGTGAAGCCAGGTCCCCGCTGCGTCCGCGGACAATACGCCGGTTACACGAAGGAGCATGGCGTAGCCCCTGCGTCCAACACCTCTACCTATGCCGCATTGCAGCTTGCCATCGACAACGACCGCTGGCAAGGCGTGCCCTTCTACGTGCGGTCGGGAAAGCAACTGGCCAGCAAGACAAGCGAGATATCGATTCAGTTTGGCTCCAGCTCCGGGTCCTCCCGAGCGCAAACAGCAAACAGACACGCTGCGCCGAACGTACTCTCCCTATGCTTACAGCCCGACGAAGGGATCCACCTTCGCTTCCAGGCGAAGGAGCCGGGCGCAGGGATGCGGACGCGGCCAGTGGATATGGGGTTCCATTACCGAGACCACTTCGGGGGAGGAGCGTTGCCCGATGCCTACGAACGCCTGTTGCTCGATGTCTTGCAGGGCGACCCCTCGCTGTTTCCGTGCGCGGAGGAGATCGAGCTGGCGTGGACGGTCATCGATCAGGTGGTGGATCGCTGGGAAAGCCCTGCGGCGGCGCCCCCCATCACCTATGAACCGGGGTCTTGGGGCCCCGGGGAGGCGGACGTCATGTTGGAGGAAGACGATCGTAGATGGCACTCCGCCTGCGTCCACCATGAACGCGCGACATAACGGGTGCCCACGCCCGGAAGTCCTGAGCTTCCACTACAGGGAGCGGCTGTTCCGGGAGGCGGCGGAGCGGTTTGCCCGGGCTGCGGAGCGCTCTAGCGCCTCGGGCGAACGGTTCTCCGTGGTCTTGGCCGGCGGACGGACCCCGG
>SL_5KL_010_SEDDRAFT_10000011_pt1 | contig 85324 bp, 80 predicted proteins | sample SodLakKL_010_SED_FD_9118 | JGI IMG/M metagenome (IMG submission 9118)
TCGCCCGCCATAGGGGCCGACGGCACAATCTACGTCGGCTCCCGTGATAATAACCTCTATTCCATAAACCCAGACGGCAGCGAGAAGTGGCGCTTCACCACCGGAGATTGGGTCGACTCCTCCCCCGCCATAGGGGCCGACGGCACCATCTACTTCTACAGATATAGAAACCTCCACGCCTTGAACCCCGATGGCATCCAGAAGTGGAGCTTCAGGGCGGACGGGCGGGTCAGCGCCTGCCCCACCATAGGGGCTGACGGCACCATCTATGTCGGCTCCAGTTATGATAACAGCCTCTATGCCCTGAACCACGACGGCAGCGAGCAGTGGCGCTTCAGGACCGGACATGCGGTCCACTCCTCCCCCGCCATAGGGGCTGACGGCACCGTCTACGTCGGCTCCCTAGATACTAAACTCTACGCCTTTGCGGAACCTCCACGCCCGAGCGGCTGCTTCATCGCCACGGCCGCCTACGGCACGCCGATGGCCGGGGAAATACAGGTTCTGCGCGATTTCAGAGACGGATACCTGCTCACCAATCGGCCGGGAAAGACCTTCGTAGACTTCTACTACAGTGTCAGCCCGCCGGTGGCCGGGTTCATAGAGGACAATCCAAGCCTGAAGCCGATCGTGAGGGCTGCGTTGGTGCCCGCCGTCGCCATGAGTACTCTAGTAGTCAATACCTCTGCGATCGAGAGCGTCTTGCTGGTCGGTCTCCTGCTGCTCATCACCAGGGCGGTGATCATCCGGGCAGCGAGGCGGCGGGGTACTGCATCGGGACGGGTCTAGTAGCGCCTGGGCTGGCGCACAGGTTTGACGTTGCCACGGTAGTCCGGGGCGGTGATGTTGAAGACCAGGCTTATCCTGGGATCGACCATACGCGAACTGATCCGCGTCTCGATCTCGTCGAGTGAAAGACAGGTGGTAATGACCATGGGCAACCGCGCGTTGTAGCGGTAGTTTATCAACTGGTACAGCTTCTCCTGCGCCCAGGGCGTGGCCGACTGCTCGCCAAAGTCATCCAGTATCAGCAGGGAGATCTCTTTGATCCTCTCCAGAAACCTATCGTAGGGCATCCTGCTCTCCGGATTGAAGGATGACCTCAGACGATCCAGGAGATCGGGCACCACGACGAAAAGGACCGCCTCTCCCTGCGACCGCCGATGGTTGGCGATCGCTGCCGCAAGATGTGTCTTTCCGCAGCCGTTGACACCCTGGAATATGAGCCATCCCTCCGGCGACCGGGCGAATCCGACCGCCAGGTTGAAGGCCTGGCGTATGTTCTGGCGCTGTTCGGGCGGAAGCTCCAGTCTCTTGTGGTCGAAGTTGTCGAAGACCATGTTGCGCAGGAGCGCCAGCTCCAGAGAGTCCCGTTGCTCCAGAGCGGATTCCCCGTCGATCGTCCAGACCCGGCAGAACTCGCCATCGGCGAGATGCCCGCGCAGTCGATCATCCATTCTCTCCGGCGGCGTGTCGGTGGTGATCACCGTCGCCAAACGGGAGTTGAAGCGGTGATTGAGGAGTTGCTCCAGCTTGTCTCTTGCCCAGGCAGTGGCGCTGCCCAGCGTAAGATCATCGAGAACCAGCAGGGCCACATTCTTCACCTGGTCAAACAGCTCATCGTGAGTTGTGTCACTGGTGGGACTATAGGCCAGACGGAGGTGATCCAGCAGGTCGGGAGCACCGATGTAGAAGACCGGCTCTCCTGCAGCCAACCGGCGATTGGCCACCGCACAGGCAATGTGTGTCTTACCGGAGCCGCCGGGACCGGAGAGCACAAGCCAGCCGTCAGGCTCGTCGGCAAAGGCCCGGGCGGCCTCGCAGAGCCTTGCGTAGTGGTCCTGCGCAGCGGCACCGGCCGACTTCCCCCTGTCCGACAGATTATCGAAGGTAAGCTGCGATAGGGATCCCAGGTTGCTGTACTGCTCGAGGAACTCGGTCTTCTTCTTCCTTAACTCCCCTTTGCTGCAGCTACAGGGCACGACACGGCTGTAGTCGGCCTTCCCCGAATCGAGAAGAGGATGGACGAACTCGGCTCCTCTGCAGACCGGACAGACCTCGCCCTCTGCTTCAGCCGCGAACGCAGTTGCCTCACCTTTTGACGAGGTGTCCGTACTTGCCCTTGACGTACTTGTCGGGGCTACCTTTTTCAGCGTTTCCCTTATGCTCTCCACTGTCCTTACCTTCGCTAGCCCACCTCTCAAGAATGCGGGCTATGTATTTCCAGCTACGCTTGTTGAGGCTGACCGCCTCCCTGAAGGCCTCCTCAACCCAGGACGGCGGATACACCTTCTCCGCCTCCTTCAGTTCCTCGGCGATCATCGGCGTGATCATTCCTATGTTCTGCTCATAGAGACTGAAGATGTTCACTCCCGGCCGTTGATGCCCGACGGACACCGTGGGCGACAGGAAATACACGTCCTCAAGCGCTCCGTCCACATCGAGGGTCTTGTGCAGAAGGCCGCCGTGTTCGACGGCCGACTTCAGCGCCTGATCCAGAGCTTCCCCGGCCAGTTCGGGCGAGAGCCGCCCCGCCTCAGCCTGCAGTTCCTTCCGGGTAACGCCGACGGTATCCGGCTCGGAGTGGCCCTGCTTGCACATGATGAGATAGGCCGCATACAACACCGTCTTGAGCTCAGCAAGGTCCTTGATATCCGGCATAGTCGTCACGAAGAACGATTCGGGCAACGAGACTACCGTTGCTGCTGCCTCAGGAATCGATGATCGCCGATCCGACATGTCACTACCCTCATTTAGCCGGCATAAGCTCGGGTTCCAGGTTGACGAACCTGGCAGTCTTGCCCACAAAGCGTAGCTTGAGCTGCCCCAGAGGGCCGTTGCGATGCTTGGCTATGATTATGTCCGCAATGCCCCGGGGATAGGGCTCCTTCTCGATGTCGTGCAGTTTGCTCCAGTCTTCGACGGTGTAGTACATGTCATCTCGATATATGAAGAGCACCACATCGGCATCCTGCTCAATGCTGCCGCTCTCGCGCAGGTCGGAAAGCTGGGGTATGTGTGAGGCCCGCCACTCTACAGCCCTGCTGAGCTGAGACACGGCCAGTACCGGGGTGTTCAGTTCTCTGGCCAGCGCCTTGAGAGATCTCGTTATCTTGCTGATCTCCTGTACCCGGGTCTCGTTCTTGCCGTCGCCCTGTATAAGCTGCAGGTAGTCGATGATAATCAGGTCGACACTGCGTTCGAAGTGCAGCCGCCGTATCTTGCTCCTGATATCCATGACGCGGAGCTGAGGCGAATCGTCGATGTAGATCGGCGCCTCGGAAAGGACTCCGCTGGCCTCCATTATCCTCGCCTCTTCCATCTCCCCGAAGCGTCCGAGGCGTACCTTCTTCGAGTCCACCCCTGACTCACTGGATAGCAGCCTCTGGACAACCGCCTCCCGGGACATCTCCAGGCTGCAGAACGCAACACAGGCCTTCTGGTTCACGGCCGCGCTTCTGGCGATGTTCAGTGCCAGGCTCGTCTTCCCCAGGCTCGGCCTGGCGGCCAGAACCACCAGGTCAGACCTCTGAAGTCCTCCCAGGAACTCGTCCAGGGAGGCAAAACCGGTCGCTATGGCGTGTACTTCGCCCTCGCGCTCCGCGACCGGTGGTCCGGCATCCTCGAAGTACTGCCCCAGTGCATCCCTGATGGGAATGAAGTCCCGCGTATCCCGCCTCATGCGAACCTGAAAGAGAATGTCCTCAGCTCTGTTAAGGCTGGCCTCGATATCGGGGCTGGCCTCATAGCCCAGGGTCTCGATCTGCCGCGCGGCAGCGATCAGGCGCCGCATTATGGCGGTGTTGGACACGATCTGAGCATAGTACTCGGCGTGCAGCGATGTCGGGACACTGCCGATGAGATGACTGAGAAATGCAGCCCCGCCGACCTGTTCCAGCTTATCCTGGCGCATCAACTCGTGAGCGACTGTGATCTGGTTGATGACCTCGTTACGTTGATAAAGGGAGAGGCAGGCCTGGTATATTGCGCGGTTCGTCTCGGACAGAAAATCGTCGACCTTGAGCGATGACTGGACCCTCAGTATCGCATCAGGGTCGATCAAGAGCGACCCGATGACTGCCTCTTCGGCCTCAATATCATGGGGCGGGACTCTCCCCTCTGCCATACCTATTCCTGCTCCTCCTCGATGACCACTGTTATCCGCGGCTTGATGTCTCCGGCCAGCCGGACCACCACCTCGTGACTGCCCGCCTGACGTATCGGCCTCTCTATGTCGATCTTCTTCTTGTCAACATCAGAGCCTATAGCCTGACTCAACTCCCCGGCTATGTCCGCAGCGGTTACAGAACCGAACAGGCGATCGCCGGCACCGGCACGGGCCCTGAAGTGAAGCTCCTTCCCCTCGATCTGCTCCGACAGTTCAAGCAGCCTGTCCCTGTCAACACTCTCCGCCCTCTGTTCCTTCTGTAGCCTCAACTCAGTCTCCTTGATGATCGCTGGGGTGGCCACCACGGCCAGACCCCGGGGCAGGAGGAAGTTCCTGGCAAAGCCTGCATTCACTTCCCTGATCTCCCCGGCTCTTCCTTTCCCCGGGATGTTCTCCAACAGTACAACCTTCATCTAACTCCTCGCTTTCTTCAGGACGATAGAAACCTCTCTGCTGCTATGGCGGCGGTAGCACCATCACCGGCAGCGGTTATTGCCTGTCTGGCAGAATTGTGACGGACATCTCCCGCGGCGAACATCCCCGGGATCTCGGTCTCCATCGCCTCGTTGGTGATTATGTAGCCCCTTTCATCCAACGGCATAATCCCCCGCCATATAGCACTGTTGGGCTCGGAGCCGATGGCAACGAAGACGCCCCCCACAGCCAGTGTTGTTATTCTAGCATCTTTGACATTTCTCAGGCTAACCTGCCTGACCGACCCATCACCTTCGATCCCGGCTACTACCGTATTCCAGACAAGCTCGACCTTCGGCTCAGCCATCACCCTCTCCTGGATAACTCTGCTCGCCCGGAGTTGGTCACGACGGTGTATGACCTTGACCGAGGAGGCAAACCTGCTCAGGTAGAGGGCCTCTGTTATCGCCGCATCACCACCACCCACCACCGCGACCGCTTTGCCCTTGAACAAAGGACCATCACAGGTAGCGCAATAGGAGACGCCCCTGCCAACAAACTCGTCTTCCCCGGGTACGCCCAGCCTGCGGTACCGGGAGCCCGAGGCGATGATCACGGCCCCGGCCTGCAGGTCGCCCTCGCCGGTGCTCACCCGATGCCATCGCTCGCCGGGAACCGCTCCTGTTACATCGGAAGACAGAACCTCGAGTCCGTAGCCGCTCGCCTGCTGGTGGATGAGTTGAACCAACTCCATTCCGGAGATGCCCTGCGGAAAGCCGGGATAGTTCTCCACTCGCTCGGCATTTACGATCTGCCCTCCTACAATCCCCCTCTCCACCAGCAGAGTGCTAAGTCGCGAGCGCGAGCAGTACAGTCCCGCGGTTAGCCCCGCGGGTCCGCCGCCGACAATGATCACCTGGTAGCTCTTGCTCATAGGCTCAGTCATCGATCACAGCCGTGGCGCAATCGACGTTCGTTCGTAGACCGGCATATCGACGCTAGCTTCCGGCGAACTCCTTCCGAATGTCATCGGATACGCCTGGCTGGAGGACATCGACCACGGTCATAGCCATTGCCTTGGCGGCGTCGATCAGGCCCTGATGTCCCGCCTCTGATGCAGCCGCGGCAACGAAACCGGCCGTGTGAATCGTCACCTCGGTCGGGGCTATGGCTATCGTCGGATGTATGCTCGGCACCACCTGACTCACGTTGCCCATATCTGTGCTGCCGAATCCCAGGCCCGGGTCACAAGCGTCCACCTGCCGACCCAGCGCCTCCAGATTCCGGGAGAACAGCCCGGCCAGTATGCTATTGTTCTTCATAGAAGCATAGACCTTGTCTCTCCACACATATTCCAGCCTTGCTCCGCTGGCCGTTGCCGCGCCTTGAAAGCAGTTCAATACCCTCTCCTGCAGTTCAGCAAGATAATCCAGATCCCCAGCACGCACCAGGAATTCCGCAGCACTATGGGCAGGCACGATGTTGGGCGCATCACCACCATCGGTTATGATGCCGTGAATGCGGGCATCAGCTCGTATGTGCTGGCGCAGCGAGTTTATCGATGTGAAAGCCTGGATCATCGCCTCCAGGGCGTTTATGCCCTTGTGAGGCTGACCGGCGGCATGGGCGGGCCGACCGAAGAACTCCACATCCAGGGTAGCGCAGGCGAGCGCGTCCATGTTCAGTATGTTCAGGCTATTGGGGTGGACAATCATGGCCGCGTCTATCTCGCTGAAGGCCCCCGCCTTCACCATGTCGATCTTCCCTCCAAGCCCCTCCTCAGCCGGAGTGCCGATGACGCTAACGCTCCCTCCCAACCGGTCGACAGCGCATCGACTGGCCACAGCAGCACCGACTGCTGCCACGCCTATTATGTTGTGCCCGCAGGCATGCCCCATCTCAGGCAGGGCATCGTACTCGGCGAGCAAGGCGATCCGCGGCCTACCCGTCCCGTACGCCGCCCGAAAGGCAGTGGACAGTCCGACGAAACCCCGCTCTACCTGAAAGCCACTCTGCTCAAGGTAGCCGGTGAGCCAGGCTGCTGCCTTCTCCTCCTTGAAACCCAGTTCCGGATTGCCGTGGATGTCGAGGCTTAGCCGGGTGAGGGCCTGCCTCTCCGATTCCACAGCCTGCTGTGCCTTCAACTTCAGCTCTTCAGTATCCAATACTTGAACCTCCTGCTAATAGCTATTATACTTTGTGCTTGATCCCGATTTCTAGGCGATGGAAGATGGAGAGAGCGGAAGGTCAACCTGTCAGGAATCTTGTCAACGTGGCTCAACTGCTGAAGGAGCCGGTCGGCTCCAGCCGCAGCTATGCGGTCGACGCTACGATCGATGATGCCATAGAGGGACCTGTCACAGGCAGCGTGAAGCTGATCCATACCAACCGGGGCGTTCTGGTGCGTGTGGAACTCAGAGTAACAGCGGAACTACAGTGCAGTCGCTGCCTCAGTATGTTCTCGCATGACCTCTGTTTTTCCGCAGAGGAGGAATTCCTGGCCACGATCGATGTGGGCAGCGGTCTACCTCTAGCGTTGGACGAGAAAGCGGATGAGTTTACCGTTGACAGCAAGAACCTACTTGACCTGACCGAGCTAATACGGCAATATACTCTGCTGAATCTGCCCATGAAACCATTGTGCAGTCCTGACTGCTCAGGAGTAAAGGAGATGAACCAGTATGGCACTACCTAAGAAGAAGACGTCCAAGTCACGACAGGGCAAGAGGCGCAGTCACTCAGGGCTGTCTGTTCCTGCTATGGATGCCTGCCCCCATTGCCACAGTCCCAAGCTGTCGCACCGCGTTTGTCCCAACTGCGGCTGGTATGGTGACCGGGAGGCGATCGAGGTCAAGCCCGCCAAGAAGAAGTAGGTTTCCATGTCCGCGTCATCCAGGATCGCATTTGTGTTCCCGGGGCAGGGCTCCCAGAGTGTGGGCATGGGGCTCGACCTGTACGACAGGTATCCCTCGGCCAGAGCGGTCTTCGATGAAGCTGATGCATCCCTGGGGTTTTCCCTGTCCTCACTGTGTTTCGAAGGCTCCGGGGATGAGCTTACCAAGACGCATAACGTCCAGCCTGCGATTCTTACGGTCAGCATCGCCTGCCTGAGGGCCCTTGAGGAGGCAGCTACGGGCAGTCTGCCCGGTCCCGCCTTCGTTGCCGGGCACAGCCTGGGTGAGTACACGGCAATGGTCGTGGCAGGTGTGCTTGACCTGGCAGATGCCGTACTGCTGGTAAGGGAGAGGGGCCGGCTGATGTACGAGGCCGGGCTGAAGAACCCGGGGAGCATGCTGGCCATAATAGGTCTCGACGAAGAGACGGTCAGCGAGATCTGCGTCGATAGCCAGACCGAGATCTCCAACATGAACTGCCCGGGACAGATCGTGCTTAGCGGTCCCGTTGAGAGCCTCGCTGAAGTGGACAAGCTGGCCAGGGCGAAGGGCGCTCGCGCTCTCATTCCTCTCAAGGTTAGTGGTGCCTTTCACTCCGCTCTGATGGAGCCCGTCGTAGCCGAGTTCTCCGAGGTTATCTCCGGTTTCACGTTCCGGGAGCCGGTCATACCCGTTATCTCCAATGTCACCGCAAGGCCTCTGCCTGACGTACCATCGATCAGGGAAGAGATGGTAAAGCAACTCCGTAACTGCATACAGTGGCAGGGTTCGGTGGAGTACATGATGGACCATGGAGTTGCATCCTTCTACGAGATAGGCCCCGGGAGAGTGCTCACCGGCCTGATCAGGCGGATCAACCCGGACGTCCAGACCTTCAACATATCGAGTATAGAGGACATAACACAGTTGGCGGGCGAAGAGGACTCCGCCGGCTGATGGCCACCATGAGACGGAGGGCGAGGATAGCCGCCCTCCAGACGCTCTACGAGGTTGACTGCACCGGCCACCGGGCTGAGGAAGCCCTGGACCGCCTGGCGCAGGAAGAGGACCTGCCGCAGAAGTCGCTCAGCTTCGCCAGGGAGCTAATAGGGGGAGTACAGGGGCACAGAAGCGAACTCGATGACCTGATCAGGGGGTTTGTCTCGGTCTTCCCCGCCGAGCAGTTATCCATCGTCGATAGGAACATCCTGCGCATGGCCATATTCGAGATCCTGTTTCATGATCGGGCTCCCCTTGATGCAACTCCCCTCAAAGTGGCCATAAACGAGGCTATAGAGTTGGCCAAGGAGTTCGGAAGTGATTCATCTCCGAGACTGGTGAACGGAGTACTGGGGGCCCTGACGGTTGAACGAGGCATGGAACAATGACGATCGTTGCTGATGACGGCGCTGTACGGATCGAAAGGCTTGAACTGGGCCCCTTCGCAACCAACGCCTACATTGTCACCTGCTGCAGGGAGAGGGAAAGCCTGGTGGTGGATGCCCCGGCAGAGGCCGACATCATCATCGACAGGTTGGGCGACACCACACCCCGCTACATACTGCTGACTCATGGCCACGTAGACCACATCGGGGCCCTTGACCGATTACGTGCCGAACTCAGGATTCCGCTGGGGGCCCACCCCGCAGATTCCGGCAACCTGGAGCCACCGCCGGAGATGCCGCTAAGTGACGGCGATACTGTAGTATTGGGCAAGCTCAGGCTCACGGTGCTTCACACGCCGGGACACACTCCGGGCAGTCTGTGCTTCAGTGTCGGCCGTTACCTGCTGTCCGGGGACACCATCTTCCCCGGTGGACCGGGAGTCACGGGCACCCCGGCTGCCTTTAAGCAGATAGTCAGGTCGATATCGGAGAAGATACTGGTGCTGCCCGATGATACCATGGTGTACCCGGGGCACGGAGATGCCACTGTGCTAAGACAGGAAAAGGAGCAGTTCGCCGCGTTTGCCTCGCGATCTCACGATCCCGACATGTGCGGTGGTGTGCTCTGGCTATCAGATCGAGGAGAGTAATGGCGGTAATCGACGAGTACGCGACATCGCGTCCCAGATCCAGGGAGTTACACATGAGGGCCCTCGACCATTTCGCCGCCAGAGGGGTGACCCACGTAGGTCGCACGTGGGAGCCCTTCGGACCTTACATGACGCACGCCCGCGGCTCGCGCATATGGGACGTAGACGGACACGAGTACATCGACTTCAGAAACGGCCACGGGGCTCTGATACTGGGGCACGGACACCCTGCGATAGTAACGGCGATGCAGGAGCAGACTGCCAGAGGAACCCTGTACAGCGCCTCACACGAGATGGAGATCGAGTGGGCGGAACTGATAAAGAGCATGGTGCCGACTGCAGAGAGGGTTGAGTTCTTCGCCTGCGGGCAGGAGGCGAACATGATGGGCATCAGGTTGGCCCGTGCTTTCACCGGCAGGACAAAGGTGCTCAGGTTCGAGGAGAACTTCCACGGCTGGGCCGATGAGCTGGCGGACCCCGGCACACCGGGGGTCGTCGGCAGTGAGGTCAGAGTCATACCCATGAACGACCTCAGTGTTCTGGAGAAGGAACTGGCCACCGGGGAGTATGCCGTCGTGTTGACCGAGGGTGGCGGCGCGCATATGGCGGGGCAGGTCCCCTGGGAATCCGACTTCATAAGCGCCGTGGGGCCGCTGGCGGAAAGACACGGCACGATCTGGCTTCTGGACGAGGTGGTAACCGGGTTCCGCGATGGCCCGGCCGGCTGGGGGGGCCTGATGAAGCTGAGGCCCGACCTGACTACGTTCGGCAAGAGCGTAGCCGGAGGACTGCCCGCCGGCATACTGACGGGCCGGGCCGACGTCATGGGCATGCTAGCACCCGGGCCTGAGACCAAGAGGTGTATTCCTCACTCAGGGACGTGGAACGCCATGCCCATCGTATGCGCTGCCGGCATTGCCGCCTGCAAGCTCCTTCGGGATGGTTCGATTCAGAAGCAGATCAACGAGGTGGGTGCATACATGAGGGATACCGCCAACCAGGCCCTGCGCCGATCAAACCATAACTGGCGAGTGTACGGGCGCACGATACTCCATATCTACTTCGGCACTGCTGAGTTCGAGGTCGATGACCTCGGCAGTCCTCCGACAAAGGACATGAAGAAGCTGCTAACCGGCAGTGACGAGAAACGAAGGCTGGGAGTCTACCTGCTTCACCATGGCATTCACACGCACAAGGGTGTGGCTTTCATATTGTCGGCCGCTCATACAAAGGACGATGTCGACATCGCAGTCGATGCCCTGCTCCGGGCGATCCGTGATGCCATGGCCGACGGCACCATCGGCGATCTGCCCTCTTAAGCCCGATCAGCTGTACTGGCTGGGGCAGACCTCAACCCGGCACACATGCCTGTCGGATCCTCCCGACATGAGGTAACAGGTCAAGAGCCGCTTCAGGTCAGGCGGATGTCCGTACTCTGCTCAGAGCATCCTGGACAGGTGGAAGTGGCCATTGTTGACATGGACGGGGTATAGTATCATAGGAATGCTGATCAGAGGCAAGAAACTCAAGAGGAGAGACGGAACACTGATCGAACCCACATACCGAGACCCCGGGGAGGTCAGAGCGCTCATTCGCCGGGGTGAACTGTTGCGGCCGACGGCCGGCCTCGCCCCGGACTATGCGCAGGCGAACCTGGTGGTACTACCCGAGGAGATGGCCCTCGACTTTCTGCTCTTCTGCCAGCGCAACCCCCGCCCGTGCCCGATACTTGAGGTTCTCGAAGCGGGAAGACACGAACCGACCCTGGCGGCGGAGGGAGCCGACCTCAGGGTTGACCTTCCCCTGTACAGGATCTACCGGCACGGTGAACTCCAGGCAGAGGAGACGGATGTTACCCGGTACTGGCATGATGGGCTGGTGGCCTTTCTGCTCGGCTGCAGCTTCACTTTCGAGTCGGCCCTGACAAGAGCCGGAATACCGCTCCGACACATCGAGGAGGGCAAGAATGTGGCCATGTACGTAACCTCCATCGAGGCCAGACCCGCGGGTATTTTCTCCGGACCCGTCGTCGTGAGCATGAGACCGGTCCACGAGTCAAAGGTGGTGAGGGCGGTTCAGATAACCTCGCGTTTCCCGGCCGCTCATGGAGCCCCGCTGCATATTGGAGACCCGAAGAAGATCGGCATTGCCAGTATCGAGCAGCCTGATTTCGGCGAATACTCGGAACTCAGGAGTGATGAGGTTCCTGTGTTCTGGGCATGCGGCGTTACTCCGCAGGCCGTAGCTGTGAGGTCCAGGCCGCCACTGATGATAACCCATTCACCGGGACACATGTTTGTCACCGATATACTGAACGAACAGCTTGCTGCCCTGTGACGGGCAGCCCGGGCCGGGCTATGCCCCGGCATTTGATAGCGGCCTTGTTGATAGCGAATCGATGCAGACCAGAGTTGACATCAACTGCGACATGGGAGAGGGTTATGGCCCGTTCGCACCGAGATTCGACGCAGAGATAATCCCGTACATATCGTCGGCCAACGTCGCCTGCGGATTCCACGCCGGAGACCCCATGCACATGAAGAGGACGGTGCTGCTGGCCGAGGCGGCGGGAGTGGGCGTCGGGGCACATCCAGGCCTACCCGACCTGATGGGCTTCGGCAGGAGGGAGATGAGGATAACCCCTGAAGAGGCAGCAGCCTACGTCGCCTACCAGATCGGTGCCCTCCAGGCTTTCACCAGTTCCGGCAGGCTGCAGCACGTCAAACCGCATGGAGCTCTGTACAACATGGGAACGAGGAACGAGGAACTGGCTCTCGCAGTGGCAGAGGCCGTGAAGCAGGTTGACCCCGGTCTGATACTGGTTGGAATGGCAGGCTCGGCCTGGATAGAGGCAGGGAGAAAGACCGGCCTGAGGGTGGCGAGAGAGGTCTTCGCCGATCGCTCGATGAACCCTGACGGCAGTCTTGTTCACCGCAGTCGGCCGGGGGCGGTGATAGGCGATCTGGATCAGGTTGTCGACCGGGTCATGAGCATAGTGAAACATGGCAAGGTGACGGCGATAGATGGCCGGGAGGTCGAGATAGGAGGGGATACCATCTGCCTGCATGGGGATACTCCCGGAGCGGCGGATATGGCCCGGACCATCAGGCAGAGACTGGAATCCGCCGGCATCACCGTAATACCCATGGGCACCTTCTGCGAGTGAGCATTCTGAAGCCAGGCCATGATCTATGACAGACCGAAATTCCTACCGGGCGGAGACAGTGCGCTGTTCGTTGAGTTCGGCGACGGTATCGACCCTGAACTGAACCGCCGGGTCAGGGAACTGCACCTGGCAATACAGGAAGCCGGTCTTCCAGGCGTTGTGGAATCAGTTCCCTCCTATCGCTCATTGCTTGTCTACTACGACCCGCGGCTGGTATGCGCTGAAGATCTGATGGCAGAGCTGGACCCTCTCGCCCGGCAGGAGGGGGAGTCGGTGTTTCCCCCGCCTATGGTCATCGAGATCCCGACCATCTACGGGGGTCACTACGGTCAGGACCTGGACTTCGTAGCCCGACATAACGGCCTGTCTCCCGAAGAGGTGATCTGCCTCCATTCTGAAAGGGAATACCTTATCTACATGCTGGGTTTCATCCCGGGGTTTGCGTATCTGGGAGGAGTGTCCCCACGTATACGCACTCCAAGGCTGGCAACGCCCCGCGCGAGGATCCCGGCGGGGTCGGTAGGCATAGCTGAAAGTCAGACCGGCATATATCCCGCGGAGAGCCCCGGAGGATGGAGGATCATCGGCAGAACCCCGCTGGAGTTGTTCGATCCCGCTAAAGAGCCGCCCGCCCTTCTGCAGGCGGGCAACTACGTGAGGTTTGCACCGGTGAGCGACAGGGAGTTCATCAAGATCAGGGAACAGATCGAACAGACAACCTACCGGCTGAAGCAGCACCCCTTTACAGGAGAGGCTCGAGATGAAAGTGTTTGAGGTCATCCAGCCCGGATTCTTGACGACAGTTCAGGATAGAGGACGCTATGGCTACCAGCAATACGGTGTGCCGGTGTCCGGAGCAATGGACTGCTATGCCCTCACGGTGGCCAATCTTCTTGCGGGCAACGACGAGGGAGAGGCCTGTCTTGAGATATCGTTGCTGGGACCGCGCCTACTTGTGATGAACGACACGATGATCGCGATCACGGGAGCCGACCTCAGTCCAACCCTGCACGGCAGGCCGCTCTGCATGTGGCAAGGGGTAGAGGCCCGTTGCGGCGACATCATATCGTTCGGCCAACCAGCAAGGGGCTGCCGCAGCTATCTGGCCGTAGCCGGCGGCATCGATGTCCCCCAGGTCATGGGCAGCAGGTCAACATATGTCAGATCCGGCATCGGCGGCCTTGAGGGGCGACCGCTGCACTCAGGTGATTGTATCTATGCAGGAGACACCCGAGCCCGTGCCCTGTCAGCAAGGCTATCACAGGAGTACATACCGGAGTACAGCGCCGAGAACACACTAAGGGTTATCCTGGGGCCGCAACACGATCGTTTCACCGAGAAGGGCATCAAGACTTTTCTGAGTTGCGAGTACACGGTGACCGTTCAGGCAGACCGCATGGGCTGTCGCCTGGAGGGTCCGCTCATAGAGCATAAGGCAGGAGCAGACATCGTCTCCGACGGCATTCCGCCGGGCGCAGTACAGGTGCCGGCAGACGGGCTGCCCATTATCATGCTGGCCGACCGGCAAACAACCGGCGGGTATACCAAGATAGCTACTGTGATCACGGTCGACCTGCCAAGGCTTGCACAGGCCCAGCCGGGAGACAGGATTAGATTTGTGGCGATCGATGGCTCCGAAGGCCGCCGATTGCTGAGCGAATACTGGAACACCATCGCCAGGATCCAGCAGCTTATCCCAAGCGACGGTGGATGACGGAGCCAGGAGATGATGAGGGTACGGGGTACCACGGCCGGGCCACTACAGGCGAATCCTGGCATCTGCCCAGTAACAGTGAAACATGATGTCCATTGAGGAGATAGTTCTCAGCCACGACCGGAGGGGCATCTCGGAACTCAGAGGCCTCATGCCTGCCCATTTCTGCCACGACGCGGCTGCCTTTGTTCTCGATAAGGCGGGAGCAGGTCGCAGACGAGCCCTGATAGCCACCGGGTTCTATGTGCCTTATGCCCGGGCACCCGAGACCGACGGCCCACCCGGTGCCCTTGCCATAGGAAGAGCGCTGAAGGTGCTCGGATTTGATGCCTTCTATGTTACGGACGAACCCACCGTGCCGCTTCTCCGCTGCGACGATGCTCGGAAGGACAGGATAATCGTCTTCCCGATTGTCGACCGCGATGGCAGTGAGCGATTCGCAGGTCAGGTCCTGGGTGACGTTGGCCCTTCACTCATCATCTCGGTGGAAAGGTGCGGACCGACCAGCATCGGGCAGTACCTGAACATGGCAGGAGAGGACATAACAGATTATACAGCCAGGGTTGACTGCCTGTTCACCGGCTGGAGAGACAGCATCGGTATAGGTGACGGGGGTAACGAGATCGGCATGGGCAACCTGGCCCCTCACATCCCATCGGTGGAGAGACTGCCGACAGACCCTGCCGTCACGACCGTAGAGAGGCTGATCATCGCCACCATATCCAACTGGGGAGGATACGGACTGGTGGCCGCGCTGTCCAGGTTTACCGGGAACAAGCTCTTGCCCTCCATCGAGTGGGAGAAGGAGTTGATCATTGAGATGGTCAGGAGGGGGGCGGTGGACGGTGTATCGGGGACGAGACGGGCCGCCGTGGACGGCTTCGACCTTGAGCAAAACTCCTGGGCCCTCGATCAGCTACACAGAGAGCTTGCGTCAGTATCGTGACGCAGGGAGCCGGGACCGAAAGAGCAGGACTATAGGCGCTGTCACCAGAGGATCTCCATCCGGTAGAACGACTCGGCCAGTTCGTAGTCCTGTCCATCAGCCAGCATGGCGTGTCGCTCTCGCAGCCGCTGCTCCCATCCCGAGGAGGGATTGCTGTCAACCTGACTCACATGGCAGAACAGTGCGGCGATCTTCCTGTCGAAGGTGGCGGTGATATCGATCCGGTGATTCGGTTCCTCGGCACCCCACAACAACACTTCCTTGACCTTATGAGGCTGCAGTCCCTCCTCCACCAGGTCAGGATACGAGAGATAGTCACGGGCATAGGGAAAGATGGCATCGAGGGTCACCCGGCTGGTTATGCGGTGGTCGCGATGCCAGAGGCGACGTCGATACAGATCGGCGGTCACCACCGTCTCCGGCCTGTAAATCCTGATAAGACGTACGATTTCTTTCCTGAACTCGGGTGTGTCCTCCAATCCCTGGTCCGGATGGCGCAGGAATATGACTTCTCGCACCCCCAGGATAGTCGCGGCAGCCAGTTGTTCTTTCTCCCGGATCTCTGCAAGATCAGCTGGCTTCACATTGGGATCGCTCGTGCCCTTGTCACCATTTGTGCAGACCACATAGATGACATCCTTTCCCTCGCTTGTCCAGCGGGCCACGGTCCCGGCAACTCCGAACTCGGCGTCGTCCGGGTGCGGTGTTATCACCATTGCATCAGCCGGCTTAGTCATCAAGTCCGAGCCTTCCGCAGTCCAGGCACATGGCGAGTATTGTATAGGATTGCCGCAGACGGCACAACGCGTAGTCGCCACCTCGGGCGGCCTGCAAGGTCCAGTTGCGGCCTCAACCTGAAAGCATGCGTATACGCATATTCTGCGCCAGGCCTTCCATCATGAAAGAGCGCCGATCGATCTTACGACACGGAGGAGTCGTCCAATAGCGGGCGACACTCCCTCACAAACGCCTCAGCAGAATTCGACCAACTGAAACCGCTTACCGATGCCCGGATCGACGACGCGGACCGCTTGTCGGACCCCGGACCTGTCAGCAGCAGGGCGATCCTGTCAGCGAGGCGGCGGGGTGAGTTGTCCCGTACTACGTACCCCGTCTCTCCCTGTCGTATGACACTCCTGTGATTGCCAACGTCGGTAGCCACTACCGGTGTGCCGCAGGCCAGCGACTCGAGAGCTACCAGCCCGAAGCTCTCGTAGTAGGAGGGCACCACACATACATCCGCTGCATTGTAGTAGTAGACAAGCTGCTCGTGCTTCACAGTGCCGGCAAATACAACCGCATGATCCACCTCAAGGCTGCGGGCCAGCCCTCGCAGCTCCTCAACATCACTCCGGCTGTCATCTCCGCCACCTATTACGATCAGCTTCAGCCTCATATCACGAAGATACGGCAGGGCCTTTATCAGCTTGTCCACACCCTTAAGGGGGTCGATCCTGCCAACACACAGAACGATCCTTTCACCGTCAAGGCTGAGATACCGCCTGGCCTGCGCCATGTCCAGCACCGTGAACTGATCAAGGTTCACTCCACAGGGGATGACGCTGATCTTACCCGGTGACGCGCCGTAGTACCCGGTTATCGCCTGCTTCTCCTGTTCGGTTGATGCAACAACACGATGACACTTCTCCACCAGAATCCGCTCATTGTCGACGCGAAGCTCCGGCTCGTCATCGCCTGCCGACAGATGGGCCTCCGCCTTGACTGCATTCTTCACGGCACCCAGAGTGTGAAACATGGTGACATGAGGGACACGCCACCATTGCTGGAGAGAAAGACCTGCCACCCCCGAGAGCCAGTAGTGACTGAATATCATATTGTACGTCAGTTCACGCCGTTCCCTGAACTCCTCCAGATTGGAGGCAAACGCCGGAAGATGGCTGTACAGGACGAGCTTATCTATCTCCTCGTTTCCACCCGCGGTCAGGTGGATCAGTCGAGCGTTGTTACAGAGTTCGTAGATCTGGCGGTCATCCGGGTCATGGACGCGAGTGTAGATGTCCACTGAGTGTCCCAGCCTGCCCAGTTCGCAGGCAAGCTCCCTTATACATACACTCATGCCGCCGGTATCTCTTGTGCCCAGCTTGCCCACAGGGCAGCTATGAGCACTCAGCATGGCTACTTTCATCTGACTATGCGACATCAAGTCCAGCCTCGAACGACTGTGTTCAGCCCATTTCTATCAGGCAGTTGTACAGGGGCACCTCCTGACCACCAAGTCGGTACTTGTATGGTTCACTGCCCTTCAGAAAGCTCCATTTCCTTGTCCCCCTCGCGATGCTATCCTTCATGCAGAGGACTTTGCAGAGCAACCCCACACTCAGGTGATCGAACCTGGGAGCATAGGCGCTATTGTACAGGTAGTGCCAGCCATCGTAATCGAACCCCATGGTCATCGCAGCCGGGACATGGTCAAGCTCCAGGATGCCGAATCTCAACAGCCCGATTTCAGCCATGGAGCGAGCGAGCGCTCTGAAGAAAGAATCCATCCCGGGAGTCATGAACCGGGCCTTCTCATCACGGCTCAGCGAGAACAGCCGGAAAAAAACCTCCAGATACTCCTGGAGCTGAGTCCCTTCCTCGATACAGCGGTGTCTCACCTCCCCTGCCGCTCGGAGACGCCTCAGCTTCCGCCTGACCTCGTGACGCTGCCTGTTCCTCAGCAGAGAAAGATACTCATGCCACGTAGCGGGCAAATCCAACTCGAGGGACACGTCGGCCTGGCGGCAGAGAACCTGATGTCCTCTGCTGTGAGCTATGTCCTTCAGGTGGGTGCACACCACGGAATCGGGCCGCACCGGCCCCAGATCCAATCTTGTAACGCCGTCAGCACTCAGATCGTCAAGCAGCCTCTCAAAGAGATCGCGCTCATGTCCGGGCGCAACGACAAAGTCGAGGTAGTCGCAGACATCCGCGTCACCCACAAAGCAGGCTGTTCCTCCCTTCACCACCAGCGGCGCGAAGCCGACAACCCTGCTCTCTTCCCGCAGTGTCCGCAAGTAAAGCTCACCATCTCCACCAAATGAGTCCCACCAGGCCCTGAGCCAGGCGGGCAAAACGAAAACCGAGCCCCACCTCAGAGAGTGTCTCCACTCGTGCCAGGCAGAGGCTGCACCGTCAAGACTCTCCTCAGTAAGAGCATGCCTCATTCGTGTCGGTGCTAGTATAGCGACTGGCCCGCTCCGAAATCAAACGCCCCACGATACTTGACAATCAAACCCCGGCTTCTTATAATGGAGTTGGATTCGGGTTAGCCTCGCATTCCAGGTTCAGTCTGCAAGACTTGGCTCTCTTTGCACTCTTGTTTGTAGTTCGCAGTGAGTAAGTATATCTTCATAACTGGCGGCGTAGTTAGTTCCGTAGGCAAAGGCGTCTCTGTAGCTTCTCTAGGAAGAATACTCAAGAGCCGCGGTATTGCAGTCTCGGTACAGAAGCTTGACCCTTACTTGAATGTTGATCCCGGCACCATGTCCCCATACCAGCACGGTGAGGTGTTTGTCACCAAGGACGGTGCAGAGACGGATCTGGATCTGGGCCACTATGAGAGGTTCATAGGAGTAGAACTCACCCAGGCTTGCAACGTCACCTCGGGTCAGGTCTACACCACGGTCGTTGAACAGGAAAGGCGGGGAGATTACCTGGGAGGCACGATCCAGGTGGTTCCTCACGTAACCAACGAGATCAAGAGGCGGATCAGGGAGGTAGCCGAGGTTTCCGGGGCAGAAGTGATGCTGGTGGAGGTGGGAGGTACCGTGGGCGACATCGAGGGACAGCCTTTTCTTGAAGCCATAAGACAGATGAGAAAGGACGAAGGGCGGGATAATGTGCTGTACATACATGTCACGTTTCTGCCACACATAGCCGCCACCGATGAACTGAAGACGAAGCCTACCCAGCACAGCGTGAACGAACTGAGGAGAATCGGGATTCAGCCCGACATCATACTGTGCCGCAGCGACAAAGAGGTGCCGGAATCGATAAGGGAGAAGATAGCGCTGTTCTGCGACGTAGACAAGGAAGCGGTGATCTCGCTGGTCACCAGCGAGACCATCTATGAGGTGCCGCTATTACTAGAGGAGGCGGGGTTGGGAGACATCGTCGTCCGCCACCTGGGGCTAAGATCCCAGAAGAGCGATCTGGAGGATTGGAGAGAGATGGTAGCCAGGCTGAAGACGCCAAAGGAAGCCGTGACCATCGGGTTGATAGGCAAGTATGTCGACCTGCGTGACGCCTATTACTCCGTGCGCGAGGCGCTATGTCATGCAGCTCTGGCTCACAACCGTGAGGTAAAGATAGAGTGGCTGGACGCTGAGGAACTGGACGGTACTGCCGATGACAGGCTGGGGCACATACAGGGCATTGTTGTTCCAGGCGGTTTCGGCTGCCGGGGAGTCGAGGGCATGATCAGGGCTGCCAGGTTCGCCCGGGAAAGACAGGTGCCTTATCTGGGTCTGTGCCTGGGGATGCAGACTATGATCATAGAGTTCGGCCGCCATATCTTCGGCACTGACAGCGTGAACTCGACCGAGTTCGATACCGATAGCACCTATCCCGTTATCGACCTCTCCCTAAGCCAGCATGGGGTTGAGCAGAAGGGGGGAACCATGAGGCTGGGAACCTACCCCTGCCATCTGGTATCAGGAACACGGGCAGCCGAAAGCTATGGAAGCGACGTAGCCTACGAGAGGCACCGCCATCGCTACGAATTCAACAACCGCTTCCGTCCTCCACTGGAAGAGGCCGGCCTTGTCGCCTCAGGAGTATCTCCTGACGGGCGACTGGTGGAGATCACAGAACTGCGCGAGCATCCATGGATGGTGGCCTGCCAGTTCCACCCCGAGTTCAAGTCCCGACCCGACTCTCCCCATCCGCTGTTCCTGGGATTCCTCGGGGCGGCAAAGGAGACACTGGTTGAAGGGGCACAGACAATACTGCCGCTGAACTAAGAGTATGAAGATATTTCTAGATACTGCCAACATAGAGCACATCCGCCACGGCGTTCGAATGGGAGTTGTGGCAGGAGTAACAACGAATCCGACCATACTATCGCGAGAGGGCAAGGTTGACTACCAGAAACTGGTCAAGGAGATATGCTCAATGGTGCCCGGCCCGGTGTCCACAGAAGTGCTGAGCCAGGATGGGGAGGGAATGGTAGCCGAGGCCAGAGATATGGCCAAGTGGGCAGAGAACATCGTGATCAAGATTCCGGCCACTCTTGAAGGATTGGAAGCTACATCGGTGCTGTCCGGCGAGAACATAAAGGTGAACTTCACTTTGTGCTTTACTCTGAACCAGGCCGTGCTCGGTGCAGCAGCAGGAGCCGCCTTCATAAGCCCGTTTGTCGGCAGACTGGACGACATCGGTGAGGACGGCATGGAGGTGGTCGCGGATATTGTCGAGTATCTCGATTCCAGCGAATCACGCACTCAGGTCATCGCCGCCAGCATAAGGCATCCTCAGCACTGCCTGATGGCAGCGAGGATCGGTGCTCACATCGCGACAGTCCCCTATGAGGTATTACTGGCAATGATGAAGCACCCTTTGACCGATAGCGGCATTGAGCGCTTCAGAGATGATTGGAGGAGGGTGATGGCGAGAGAGGGACTGCTATAGACAACCCCATACTCACCGTCAATGGCATTGCACAGACCAAAAGCAGTTAGAGAGGTTACTATGTCAACTATGGCCAAACTAGAGAGCAAGACCCGTGACGAACTGGAGGCGATGGCCAGGGAATCCGGCATCGCCGGATGTTCTGCCATGAAGAAGGCAGATCTGGTCCAGCGTATTCTGCAGGTAGAGGCGCAAGAACAGGGGAACGTGTTCGTGTCAGGCGTCCTGGAGATCATCAGCGAGGGCTACGGTTTCCTCCGACAGGACACATTCCGGCGGGGCGCCAACGATGTCTATGTATCGAACTCCCAGATCCGCCGCTTCAACCTGAGAGATGGCGACGCAGTATATGGCCAGGCCCGACCTCCTAAGGAAAGCGAGAAGTACTACGGTCTGCTGCGAGTGGAGAGCATCAACGGACTGGATCCTGAACTGGCCAGAACGCGTCGCAACTTCGGCTCGCTGACACCTACATTTCCCAACAGTATAATCAACCTGGAGACGACGCAGAACGAGCTGTCGACCCGTCTCATCAACCTGGTGACGCCAATAGGCCGCGGCCAGAGGGGGCTCATCGTATCACCACCCAAGGCAGGAAAGACGGTGCTTCTGCAGAGAATAGCCAATGCCATCAGCACCAATTACAGTGACATCCATCTCATGGTCTGCCTTATAGGAGAAAGGCCTGAAGAGGTAACCGACATGAAGAAGTCGGTTGACGCCGAGGTCGTCGCCGCTACCTTCGATGAGCCGGTGGAAAGCCAGACACGGGTCGCGGAACTGGCACTTGAGAGGGCGAAGAGGCTACTGGAGATGGGCAAGGACGTGGTGATACTGCTGGACGGCATCACCAGGCTTACCAGGGCCTACAACCTGGCCCTGCCTCCGAGCGGACGGACTCTATCCGGTGGAATCGATTCGACGGCACTGCACCCTCCCAAGCGCTTCTTCGGCACCGCCCGCAACACCGACGAAGGTGGAAGCATAACCATCATTGCCACCTGCCTCGTGGACACCGGCAGCCGCATGGACGACCTGATATACGAGGAGTTCAAGGGTACCGGCAACATGGAGCTCCACCTGGACAGAAGACTGGCCGAGCGACGGATCTTCCCGGCAATAGATATCATGCCCAGTAGTACAAGAAGGGAAGAGCTTCTCCTCGACGAGAATACACTCAAGCAGGTGTGGCTACTCCGCCGCGTCATCAGTATGATAAGCAGCGATTCGCCGAATCACGGCGAGGCCACGCAGAGGATACTCGAGAGACTGGCCAAGACGAAGAACAACGCCGACTTCCTGGCCACTCTATCTAAGGACATCTAACAAGAACTCAAGTCCTGACTGAAGCACTGAGACAATTGACCAGACGAAGTAATCCGAGCTGGGCGGACAGGTTCAGACTGAGGATAAGAAGAGCCCTCGGGATGAACGTCTTCCTCTGCGATAGCTGCAAGTGGAACTGGAGAACCGCCTGCCATAGTCGTGAGCGCCCCAATGCCACGTGGTGCTCCGAATACACCAGGAAGGGCAGCTAACCCCGCGAACCTTGACACCGCAGGTGCATACCAATATATAATCATGCCTGCATGCTATAATCACGGGAACACGGTGCTGCAGAATCACGCTGGCCAGATCTGGACGGGATTCGCTTCATAAGAACTGAAGACCTCGCAATAAGTACCGCGTTCTCAGGTTGACCAGTAGCCTGCTCGAGACGGCGCGCCAGCAGCACACTAGACCGGAACCTCGAATGAACAAGTCAGGAGTTATCCTCAAGAAGAAGAGTTCCCCCCACGGTGTAAAGGTGCCAGAGCGGAAGCTCACGGCTGGCAGGCCGATCGAGAGGGCACCGTTGCCGGAGAAGGCCGTCATCTCGCTTCATCAGAACCTCGGGGCCCCGGGTGAAGCTCTGGTCAGAAGAGGAGACAGGGTACTGACCGGCCAGAGGATAGGAGATTCGGACAAGTTCGTCAGTGCACCTGTGCACGCCACTCTATCCGGCGAGGTCACGGGCACCACGATGGTGATCAACCCTCCGACCGCACAACCGGTAGAGGCCCTGGTCATAGGCTCCGACGGGACCGATGAATGGGTCCAGCTCGAGCCTGCCGACAGGCCCGAGGATCTATCGGCAGAGGAGATTCTGGACAGGATCAGGCAGGCAGGCATCGTCGGTCTGGGGGGAGCCGCTTTTCCATCGCACATAAAACTGGCGCCACCCAAGAAAGCCACTATCGACACGATCATCCTGAACGGTTGCGAGTGCGAGCCCTATGCCACGTCAGACCACAGGGTTATGCTGGAGTACGGAGATAGGGTTCTCTCCGGACTCAACATAATAAGAAGACTGCTTTCTCCGCAGTCTGTCTATATCGCCATCGAGGACAACAAGGAAGATGCCATAGCGCATATGGAGGATCTGATAATCGGCATGGGGCTTGAAGAGACCATCAAGATAGTCCCCCTGGAATCGAAGTACCCGATGGGTGCCGAGAGGGTTCTCACCAAGCTGCTACTGAACCGAGAGGTTCCCATCGGAGGGCTTCCTCTTGATGTCGGCGCGGTAATCCACAACGTGGGCACAACGAAGGCGATCCACGAAGCCGTGGTCGAGGGCAGGCCCCTTATCGAACGGGTGGTGACCGTAACGGGCGCAGTCAAGGACCCCAAGAACCTTATGGTCAGATTCGGCACTCCGCTGAGAACCCTTATAGAGTTCTGCGGCGGAATTGTGGGCAGCGCCAACAAGGTCATACTAGGGGGGCCGATGATGGGCTTCGCTCAGTTTGACCTTGACTTCCCTACGGTGAAGGGAACGAATAGTGTGATTGTGAAAGATGACAGCGCACTGGCAGAGCAGCAATGCATAAGATGCGGGAGGTGCATAGAGGTCTGCCCCATGCGGCTCATGCCGACTGCGCTGGCCAGGTATGCCCAGGCGGGCCATTACGACCTGTGCAAAGAGGCTTACGTCGACAACTGCTTTGAGTGTGGCGTCTGCACATACGCCTGCCCTGCGAACATACCTATCGTGCAGCACATAAAAGTGGCGAAAAGAGAGCTTGCCAGGAGGGCACCCAGGAAATGAAGCTCCAGAGGGCATTCCTGGTCTCACCAAGCCCCCACCTGTGGCGGGGCATATCAATAAGCAGGATTATGTACCTCGTTGTGCTCGCCCTCTTGCTTCCCACGGGAGCCGCGATCTACTTCTTCGGCTTGCGTGCCCTGGCCATACTCGCCGTAAGCGTTGCGGTATCCCTGCTCACGGAGTACCTGTGCAAGAAGATGCGCCGCCGCGCGTTCGTGATGGACGGCAGTGCTGTGGTTACCGGGATGCTACTCGGGTTGACCATGCCTCCGACAGTGCCCCTGTGGATGGTGGCTGTGGGCGCCGTGTTCGCCATCGCCATCGTCAAGGAGGCTTTCGGCGGACTGGGACATAACATATTCAACCCGGCACTGGCAGCACGGGCCTTCATGGCGGTCAGCTTCCCGCTGCCCATGACTACATGGGTAGCGCCTAGGGGATTGGGTCTGGACGGTTTGACCTCAGCCACGCCGCTGAGCGGAGATTCTGTATGGCAGCAGTTCGACCCGGCGGCACACCAGGCGATGTTCCTGGGAAACACATCCGGTTCGCTGGGGGAAACCTCAGCCCTCGCTCTCTTGATCGGCGGTTGCCTGCTGCTGGGACTTCGAATGATCGATTGGAGGATTCCGGTTTTCTATATCGGCGTTGTTGCCGTATTCACCCTGGCCCTCGGCCAGGATCCGATCTTCCACATTCTGGCCGGCGGACTTATGATCGGCGCCTTCTTCATGGCAACCGATTATGTAACATCTCCTCTTACCAATCGCGGGAAGATCATCTTCGGGATCTCTCTTGGAGTACTGACCGTGCTGATACGGCAGTTCGGCGGTATGCCCGAGGGAGTACTCTACTCCATCCTTATCATGAATGCCTTCACTCCGCTGATCGACAGATATACCGGCGAGAAGCCATACGGGCTCGTAAAGAGGGCTAAAGATGCAGGTTAGAGACGCTCTGAAAAAGGCCTTCCCTGTCATCCTGCTAACAGTAGTGGTGGCCATATGTGTTAGCCTGCTCACCGCGGTGGGAGGCATCACCCTGCCCAGGATCGAGGCCATGGAGAGGGAGCGAATACTGGGCATGCTCTCCGACATGTTTCCCGACATGACGCGCTACAGTCTCGAGGAGGAGATATACACGATATACAAGGATGAGGACGCTATCGGCTATGCCTTCATAGCCGTCGGCAGGGGATACGGGGGTGATGTAAATATTCTCGTGGGACTTGAGGATGAGGCGACGGTGAAGGGCATAACGATCATCTCTCACACCGAGACACCGGGGTTGGGGAGCAAGATAGCGGAGGATCTTTTCACCGACCAGTTCGCGTCCGCTGACATCGATGATGTGGCACTGACTCGGGACGGCGGCCGGATAGATGCCGTAACTGGCGCCACCGTTAGTGCCAGAGCGGTGGCCGACGCTGTGAGAAGCACCGCCAGGGAGAAGATCGACCTGATACGAGGTGACTAGTAAGGAGAATGAGTTGTGAGTGACTCCAGGAAAGAGTTCGTAAAGGGGCTGATCACAACCAACCCGGTCTTTGTCCTGCTCCTCGGTCTATGCCCGGCCCTGGCAGTCAGCACCTCAATCGACAACGCATTGGGCATGACCCTGGCAACATTCATCGTACTCCTGGGCGCAAACATAATAATCGCAGCCATCAGGGGCTTCGTCCCCAGCATAACGAGGATTCCGATATTCATCGTCATAATCGCGACGCTTGTCACCGTGGTGAATCTCCTCTTCAATGCGTTCCTGCCCGACCTGCACCGGACCCTGGGCATCTACCTTCCGCTGGTGGTGGTTAACTGCATGATACTGGGCAGAGCTGAGGCTTTCGCCTCCAAGAACCCCATGATCCGCTCCATTGCCGACGCCCTGGGCATGACGGTAGGCTTCATGATAGCCCTGGTCATGATCTCGTTCGTAAGACAGTTGCTGGGGACGGGAGAGATGTCGGTGTTCGGCTTTTCCATCTTCACCTTGCCGGTTCTCAGTGAACACCCACTGGCCATGTTCATCCTCCCCCCGGGTGGATTTCTCGTGCTGGGCCTGCTGCTGGCGCTACTGAGATGGAGAGGAGTGCTGAAGATATGAGCGAACTGATCGTCATATTCCTGAGCATGGCTCTCATCAACAACATCATCCTGGTGAGATACCTGGGCCTATGCCCGTTCCTGGGCGTCTCCCGCGAACTGAAGCCCTCTTTCAGTATGGGAATGGCGGTGACCTTCGTCATGCTTGTGGCCTCGCTGGCTACGTGGGTCATCAACCACTACGTACTTATTCGCTTCAATATCGAGTACATGTACATCATAGTCTTCATCCTCGTGATCGCCTCGCTGGTGCAGGTGATAGAGCTCTTCATCAAGAAGACGAACTTCGCACTGTATTCGGCCTTCGGCATATATCTTCCGCTCATCACGACCAACTGCGCCGTGCTCGGTGTCACGATCATAAACATGATGGAGAACTACACACTCCTGGCCAGCCTTGTCTCGGCACTTGGCTCCGGTCTCGGCTTCACCCTGGTCATGGCCGTGATGGCAGGGATACGGGAGAAGCTGGACCTGGCTGATGCCCCTAAGTCGATGCGTGGTGCACCTGTGGCGCTGATCACGGCAACGCTCCTGGGTCTGGCCTTCTTCGGGTTTTCGGGCATAGTATGATGCACAGCATCGAATGGGAGGGCTTACGATAGTATGACTCACATCGCGGCTCTTGCCGGAATAGCACTGGCCTGCGGTCTTATCATCTACCTTGTTTTCGTGAAGGTACCGCAGAAGGTAAAGGGACTGGAGAAGACCGAGCAGATAAACGCCATCCTGCCAGGAGCGAACTGCGGTGCCTGCGGCCAGCCGGGCTGTTTCGCCTATGCCCAGGCGCTTTCACAACAACCCGACCTCGTCACCAGGTCTCCATGCTCAATGACACTGAATGATCCCGAGCGAGTAGCACAACTGGAGAAGGCTCTGGGCGTAACTCTGGATGCCTCGGAGTTGAGCAGAAAGGCCGTCATTCACTGCGCCGGCAACTCGGAGGTCATATGTGAATACAGCGGTGCCATGACGTGCAAAGCGGCCGCCCAGATCCTCGGTGGATACAAGAGGTGCCCCTATGCCTGCCTGGGCCTCGGTGACTGCGCTGCCGTTTGTCCCCAGGACGCGATATCTATCGACCCTGACAAGAACATAGCACTGGTGGACCAGAGCAGGTGCACCGGATGCGGGCTCTGCGTTGCTGAGTGCCCACACAACCTGATCGAACTGGTCCCGGCAGGAACAAAGATCGTACTCCTGTGTAGTTACCGGCCGTTGCGGGACATCCCGGGCCGAGAGAAGTGTGAACTCGGCTGTATTCGTTGTCGGAAGTGCCTGAAGGCTTGCGAGCATGACGCCATGGAGTGGAACAAGGAGCAGGGCATAGTTCAGATCATACAGGATAAGTGCACTCAGTGCCACAAGTGCATAGAGGCCTGTGAGAGAAGAGGACTGATCGATCTCTCGAAGGCACACGAAGAGGACCCTGTCAGAGCAGAGTGAACCTCGTGGATTGACCCGCCGAACACTTTCCGCCGGAACCACACATGCCTTCACCCGGGTGAGTGTGAGGTTCGAGCAGACGCCGTGAGGTAACGCAAGGAATCCAGCCCATCTAATCCCGAAAGGGCGACCGGCCTTAGCGAGGCAGACTGGCAGATGCCTCAGCCAACCTGAGCAATGCAACCTTTAGCCACAACATGCGTTATACTATATACAGGGACGAGTAACATGCTCAGAGGATTGACCGCAAGACTGTACCTGCCTGTGCAGATGATACGAGCTGCGCTGTCCCGGTTTCATGCCCAGACCACTCCAAGAGGCAGAGGAATGCTTGCTATCCTGGCCATCGTCTTGCTCATTGCCCCGGCCACCGGTGAGGTGGTTCTCTACCGTTTCGGGTACTTCCTTATCGTTGCGATAGCCGCCTGCTATGTCTGGACATGGATAAATCTGCGACGTGTCGACATGTGGATGGAGGAACAGGGCCTGGTTGGACAGGTCGGAGAAGTATTAGCAGGGTCTATCTGCGTACATAATGACTCGTTTATTCCCACTGGTTGGGTGGAGATAGGGCTGGCCAGTGACATGCCCGGACATGTGTGTGAAGGTGCCACTCGACTGCCGGCACGGGGATGGGAGCAGTGGACAACAGAAGTGTTATGTCGTTCGAGGGGAGTCTACACGATTGGGCCACTAGTTGCACATAGCAGCGATCCCTTAGGTCTCTTTCGCATGCAGACGACCCATACTCATCCTGTCACAGTGGTAGTCTACCCACGCGTCGTTGAACTGACGGGATTCGAGTTGCCGGTGGCAGATCTGTCCGGAGAGGAGAGGGCACCCCTTCACCTTCACACCCGGAGTGCCCAGGCAAGCAGTGTACGGGATTACAGCCACGGGGACGGCCTGAATCGGATTCACTGGCCATCAACCGCAAGGCACGGACAGTTGATGTCGAAGGACTTCGACTCCGGGAAATCAAGCGATGTGTGGATAATCCTCGATCTCGACCGTAGCACGCACTGGATAAGCGAGAACCAGAGAACCGATGAATGTGCTGTGACAGTTGCAGCATCCATAGCAGGCTTCGCCCTGTCGCAACAGTGCTCGGCCGGGCTGATCGCATACGGCGACCACGAATACGTGCTGGCTCCTTCTGGAGGTGCTACACAGATGTCCAGGCTACTGGAGACCCTGGCCCTGTCCAAGACGGAGGGCACTGTCTCTCTCAAAGAAGTGCTTGTGGAAAACTCGCCCAAGATCGGGAGATTGGCCTCGACCATCGTCATCACTTCATCTGCGGAGACTGACTGGGTATCGGAGCTTCAGCATCTCCAGTACCTCGGCCTTAGCATTGCAGTAGTTCTTGTCGACCCGTTGAGCTTCGGAGGAGAACGATCGTGCGCCGAGGCAGGTTCAAGACTCATGAGCACAGGCATTAAGTCCTACATTGTGCGGAGCGGAGACAACGTCTCCCGTGCGCTATCTCATCCGACGACCGTAGCAGAGCTGTCCGATACATCTCTGCTAACGCCGGTGTTAGAGGCCTAGAATGGTGTTGAGATGAAGCCGAGAACGATACTACTGACCACAATAGCATATAAGGTACTCCTGCGTGTCAAACACGGTACACTGGTTGCCGCACGGTACGCAAAGAACCTATTATGGCGTCTCGTGATGGGGCCGGCGGAAGGCTGGACAACCTTTCTGCTGCTCCTCATCTCGGTAATGGTGGCCTTCTGGTCACTCAGGATCGCTCACCCAACTCCGACACCCGGACTGTACAGCATCGCCCTGTGGAGCGTACTGCTCGGCCTGGTGCTGGCAAAGATCCCCCTCCGTGGCTGGCCGCTGGTTACAGGCGGACTCCTGGTGGGGCTTTATCTGAGTTTCTACTACCTCACGACACTGAGCGAGGGTGCAACTGCCCTCGACCGGCATGCAGATACCGCAGCCCGTTTATCCACATGGTGGCAGGGGATCGCAAGCGAAGCACCATCGCGCGAGTGGCTACCACTGAGCTTCTCCCTTCTCTTTGCGTCATGGACCGCGGGTTTCATCAGTTCATGGTCTCTATTCAGAAAACGCAATATGTGGGGAACACTGATTCCTTGCGGAACGATCGTGATAGCCAGCCTCACCACAATGCTTCCCAGAGAGCCAGAGCTATACCTGTACCTTTACCTCTTCTCAGCCCTGCTTCTGGCAGCCCGCCTGTATACGCTGCAGCGCAACCGTAACTGGGAGCGCAGAGGTATCCAGCACTTCCCGCGCAGGTCTAAGCTGCGCGCGCCGGATGGCCTGTGGTTTGCCGTGGTAGTGGTACTTGTTGCGTCGCTGCTACCGATCAGAGCAACTACGTTTGACTCCATGACTGGAGCATGGAACGCAGCAACCAGACCGGTCCAGTTGATTGCATTCGACCTCTACAGAACCCTGGGCGGCACCCCTCCCACCAGGCCGGCTGAGGTTCATTCTTTCCGACCAGTACAGACCATTGGGGGGGCCGCGTCTCTGAGAGATGAGCCGGCCATCATCGTCACAGCTCCTACAGCAATCTACCTGACGGCCAGACACTACGATGTGTACGATCACCGTGGGTGGCAAACGAGCCCGACATATTCGACGTCTCCGGGGTCGAGGTTCGGGTCCGGGCTGGATACCGGGCTCATGCACACGCGTGAGATCGATGTTAGGGTGACGACTATGTTACCGATCGGGCAGGGTGAACCCATCTTCATAGGTGGCTACCCAGTCGACATATCGGTTGGCCATACTATCGAGGCGCTGCAATCTCCTCGTTACCACCTATCGATTGTCGGGAGCCAGCCTGACACCCCCGGCGATGCGGAAGGCTTGCCGGATGACCTTCAGCAGGCACAGTTGCGGCTACAGGAGATGTCCGATGCCTCTGATCATGCACTCACATCACGGGACATCGTGTCTGTGCTGCCCCCCGACGTCAGTCTGGTGTCTAAAGACTTCACAGGAGGACAGGCTACTCAGGTAACAGTAGAACGACATATCCCGTCGCCCCTGGCCATAGTCTCAATACTCGCGGCGGATTCGCTTGCTTCGGGAGAATCGTACGAGACCTCAGTGCTCGTATCTACAGCCAGCGAGGGTGATCTGATCGCTGCAGGCACCGACTATCCCGGCTGGATCACGGACACATATCTCCAGCTTCCCGAGGACACGCCATCTGGTGTCGCCAACCTGGCATGGGAACTCACAAGCGACGCTGAGACTCCGTATGAAATGGCTGTCGCGATTCGTGACTATCTGAGAACGCTCGAATACGCACTGGATGTAACAGCACCACCGCATGGTGCCGACGCGGTCGAATACTTCCTCTTTGAGCTAGAGAAGGGATACTGCACCCATTTCGCATCTGCCATGACCGTGATGCTGCGCGCACGCGGAGTGCCGTCACGCTTTGTGGCAGGGTATGTGGCTGAGGGACTGATGGACGACTCGGATGACAGCGCCACCGAGCACCCTGTCAACGGCTCACATGGTCAACATCGCTCCTTCTTCGCGAATAACAGCCACGCCTGGTGCGAGGTCTTCTTCCCCGAATACGGCTGGATACCATTTGAACCCACACCTGGCTACACCATCATCACCGGAGAGGACCTGGCAGGGTTGCCATCCGAGGACGGAGGAGGTGAGAGGGAGATCGCTCCCGAAAGAGGAGATGAGCCGGGAATCTTCCCCGGGCTGCCTACAGACCCTCCTGACGATGATACGGCCCATACCCACCCAGCTCCAGGAGAGACACAGCCGGATCGAAGGGACATGCGTCAGTTCCTCCTACCACTGGGAGTAGCCACCGGATTGACGGCACTCGGCCTCGCCTTCTGGCTGGCGCGGAGGCGTCTGTTCGGGGAGACGACTGAGCCTCGACTTGCATACTCAAGAACGGGCTACCTTGCTGCGCTCAGCGGATTGGGCCCCCAGGACAACCTGACTCCTAATGAATACGGCAGCAGGTTGACTACCGCTGCGCCGCAGGTATCGACATCACTTGAGAGAATCGTGGACACTTATGTGCGCAGTTGCTACGGGCAACATGGCATTACCGACGAGGACAGGCGCAAGGTCGCCGAGGCATGGCCACCGGTACGCAACCATCTCATCCGTCGTGCACTCCGAGGTCTACTACCCGGCAGATTGCGCTGAAGCCAGCCAGTGATTCCGGTACACACAACCCTTAGATCATCGGTCTCCTGAGAGACCGGCATCTATGCAGGGTCCGCCTCTCAGGTTCGGCTCCCACTAATCCAGTCGGCTGACTTGCCTCCCGGCACTACCACACTGTCCAGCGCCTCCTCCACGATGCGACCTGTTTCAACCCTCTTCATACGGGCCGCAGGCGTTATTATCACCCGGTGCCCCATCACCGTAACCGCCAGCTCCTTGACATCATCCGGCAGGACATAGTCCCGTCCCCGCAGCAGCGCCAGCGCCTGACAGCCCCGAAAGAGGGCAAGCGATGCCCGAGGCGAGGCACCGAGGGCTGCATCGTCATGTGATCGTGTCGCATGCACCAGTGATACTATGTACCGTTTCATCTGATCGTGAACGAAGACCTCCTTGACGGCTTCCTGCGCCCCGTTCACCTCGTCTGCACTCGCGACCGCGTCAAGGCTGTCGATGGGATGACGCACCCGCTGGCTATCCATTATCGATACCTCATCTTCGAATGAAGGATAACCCAGTTGTATCCGAACCATGAATCGATCGAGTTGTGCCTCCGGCAGAGGAAAGACTCCTTCATACTCGATAGGATTTTCGGTCGCGATAACCATGAAGGGACGATCGATGCTATGGGTTATCCCGTCCACGGTAACCTGGTGCTCCTCCATAGCCTCAAGCAACGCCGACTGGGTCTTGGGCGTAGCCCTGTTGATCTCGTCTGCCAGCACGATCTGCCCCAGGATGGGGCCAGGGCGGAACTCGAACTCGCGGGTCTGCTGGTTGAACACCGACACACCTGTGACGTCGGAGGGCAGCATGTCCGGCGTAAGCTGAATCCTCCGGAACACGCAGTCTATCGACCTGGCCAGGCTCTTGCCCAGCATCGTCTTGCCAACTCCCGGCACATCCTCCACCAGGACATGGCCCTGACTCAGCAGGGCAATCACCGCCATCTCCACCTCTCGCCTCTTTCCTATGATTACCTTCTCTATGTTCTCGATTATTCTGGTCGCAACATCGTGTGCAGTGGACTGCTCCATGCCAGGCCTCCCATATCACCGATCGGTGTCGATCCTCACGGCGCGTATTCTTGTCTGCGTCACACATTGTAGCAAAGCACAGTCAGACCGTCCAAAGCGCATCTGAAGCAGCCACCGATGGCAGGTTCGGCACTTTGACTTGCCGCAGCGTTACAGGCTACCATTACGAGCCGAGTTGAACGGTTTCCCGCCTGATACAGGCTGCCTCTGCCGAGATATAGAGCCACTCCGGTGCCGTCCTCAGGCAGCCTGCGGCTGGGGCCAGGAGGAGAGAGGGCACATCCCGTTCGGCTGGCAAGACCGTAGATGTACTGCGCAGGTGGAGCCAGACTGAAATGTGGAGGGTAATCGGCCAGGACAGGATCGTATCCTTGCTTGACTACAGCCTTGCAGGCAACGGCATAGCCCACGCATATCTTCTCGTAGGGCCCAGGCACATAGGCAAGGGCACCCTGGCTCTGGATCTTGCCTGCGCCTTAAACTGCGAGGGGCCCGGAGTTCCCTGCGGACAATGCAGGTCGTGCCGGCGCATACTGGAGGGTAAGCACGCAGACGTCACGGTCACCGGCCTGGATTCTCGTACCGAGATCGGTATCGAGGACATACGCGGACTGCAGCGAATGGCCAGCCTGCCACCATACGAGGGTAAGTGCAAAGCGTTCATCATCGATGGCGCGGAATACCTGTCCACCGAAGCGGCCAATGCCCTGCTCAAGATATTGGAGGAGCCACCGCAAAGGGTGGCCTGGTTGTTGCTGGCTGCCGATGAGGACCGTCTACTACCAACAGTCTTATCCCGCTGTCAGCGACTGGAGCTAAGACCTGTGCCACCTCAAAGGGTACAGGAGGTGCTCGTCAGTTCGTACGGAGTTGACCCTGATAGAGCGAAGCTCCTCAGCCACCTCTGTCATGGCTGTCTTGGCTGGGCTCTGGCAGCACTGTCCGATGATGATATGCTGGAGCAACGTTCGCAAGATGTGACGAGACTATCCAGCCTGCTGGCGGCCGATCTGTCGGAAAGGTTCGCCTACGCCCAGGAACTGGCAACCCAGTTCAGTGCCAACCGTCGGGCCGCGGCAGAGACAATGCAGGTCTGGTTGGATTGGTGGCGTGACCTGATGCTTGTCAGAGGGGGCTATAGCGAGGCAGTCGTGAACAACGAGCACCTGGAAGCACTGGAGGAACAAGCAGGGTGCCTGGACCTGCTCGATATCAGACGATTTCTCTCCCGACTCTGTTCCCTTCAACAGGAGGTCTCGAGGAACATCAATCCGCGTCTGGCAATGGAATCTCTCATGCTCGATCTACCAGCATCTACCAGAACACGCGCCCGGAGAGGGAACATCGCCGCACACTTGTGAAGAGGGCCTGGAGGGTCCATAATAGACAACGATGACTAAGAAAGTCGGAGTCAGATTCCGCTCCAGGGGACGAGTAGTCAGCTGCGACGCTGATGATCTGCCGCTGCAGGTAGATGATCATGTGGTCGTTGATACCGACCAGGGGCCGGATGTGGCAAAGGTCGTTACGCTGGAAGCCAGAACCCGGTCTGATGAGCAATCGTTGAACATAGTGCGCCTTGCCGAGGCAGACGATCTGGAGCTAGCCAGTCTGAAGCTCAGAGAAGAAGCCCTGAACAGATGCGCAGAAATGGCAGCTGAACTAGGCCTGGAGATGAAGCCCCTGCTGGTTCGCCACGATCTTGACAGCGAGCGCCTGACAGTGTTCTTCAGCGCCCAGGAGAGGATCGACTTCCGGGAACTGGTCCGCAGACTGAGTCAGGCTCTGCAGATGAAGGTTGAGTTAAGGCAGGCCGGGCCGAGGGATGAGGCCAAACTCCTCGGAAGCGTGGGGAGGTGCGGATACCCGCTGTGTTGCCAGAACTTCCTCACCAGCTTTGCGTCCGTGTCCATCAAGATGGCCAAGGAACAGAGCCTCGCGCTGAATCCGATGAAGATCTCGGGCATCTGTGGAAGGCTTCTCTGCTGCCTGTCGTACGAAAGCAAGGAGTATGCCGCTGTGAAGAAGAGGATGCCCAGACTAAAACAAGAGGTCATGACACCACGCGGCAAGGCCACGGTGATCGGCACGAACCTGCTGAAGGAGACGGTGACCGTGCGTCTGGAGAACGAGACGATTGCCGAGCTACCCCTCGATCAACTAGTTCAGGGAGGGTAGATACTTCTGCCACTCAGCATGATTGCTGAGCAGGTGGTACGGGACGTGGAAGCCATCGTTCCGGGGAGAGCGGGGCTGTCGAAGCAGTTTCATCCTTGCCTCATCGGGGTTGCGTCCGCCCTTGCGCCTGTTACAGGGAATGCAGGCGCTTACCACGTTCTCCCAGGTGTGCGTACCTCCCCACCGCCGAGGTACGACATGGTCCAGTGTAAGCTCTTTGCTCTGCTTACCACAGTACTGGCAAGTGTACTGATCGCGACTGAACACCTCATATCTGCTTAGCTTTCTCTCATGTCGGGGACGGGTTACCATATAGACCAGACGGATGACGGAGGGTATCTGGAAGATCTCTCTCACAGAGCGCATTTCGCCCCTGCTGTTCTCGAGAACCTCAGCCTTGCCCCTGAAGACGAGTACTATGGCTCGACGCGTGCGACAGAGGTTGAGGGGCTCATAGCTCTGGTTAAGCACTAGAACCGGATAGTCTATCATGGCTGCGACCCTGCTGTCGGTAATGCGGCTATTGTACCAAGCCCTGTTGGCGGTCGCAACAATCCCGGGTGACCGGCACGCCGCAATCGGCAGTGGTAAGGACGTCCGGCCCACTACCGCGCATCGGCCCGAGAATCGCCCCGGCTGACAGGGCCACATGGCGTAGACTGCAGGCACGGTGCTCTCAACCAAGGCATTGATCTCACTACTACACGTAGGACCACGTGCCAGTTCGTTTGACAGCACAACGGGCCGGTGCTAGACTGCGCTCGTCTGTGAAGCGTATCGGCATCCTTTATCACCCTCTATCGGAGAAAGCCAGAACCCTGTCTCATCAGCTCGAAGAAATGCTGTCCTCACGGGGAGTATCTTCATGGGAGTGCTCGACGCACGATGAGGACACAGCGAGGCCACAAGTGGCCGGAACCGATCTGATCCTTAGTATCGGTGGTGACGGCACCATACTGCGAGCAGCCCGGATCGTAACCCCCTCGCCGGTGGCCATCCTCGGCATAAACCTGGGTAAGCTGGGCTTCATAACAGAGATCAGCGGCGACGAAGTCCTGTCCAGTCTGCCTGGACTGCTAAGTGGGAACGGGTGGATAGAGGAGAGAGCGATGGTGGAGGCCGTAGTTGAAGATAAGAGCTTCCACGCACTGAATGACGCGGTGCTTCACAGTAGCGCCGTCCGTCTCGTCAATATACAGGCAGAGGTCGACGGCACCGAGATAGCGACTTACAGAGCCGACGGCATCGTTGCGGCTACAGCGACAGGAAGCACAGCCTACTCCCTTGCAGCCGGCGGACCGATCCTGCATCCTCTATCCAGAGACATCGTCCTCCAGCCAATATCCTGTCACCTGGGGTTGAGCCATGCAGTGGTCTTGCCTTCCCAGAGCACTGTCAACCTCAGGGTTGCACACAGAGACCGGGTTGTGCTGTGCATCGATGGACAGGTAGAGGTTCCGCTATCCGAGGGGCAGAGTGTGGTTATACGGCTGAGCAGCAACACGGTCCGCTTCTTCCGAGTCCGCGAACCATCCTACTTCTACAGCCTGATAGGCGCGAAACTGAGGGGAGGAGCGACCGGAGATTCGTACCGAGGTTCATGAGGACTGAGACGGCGGGTTATCAGAAGTCCTCGACCGTTGCCGATAACAGGCAACCCTCCGGGCCCGTGTGAGCGAAGACCATGAACCGGCCATACAGAAACATCACAGGACGTAGCCAACCGATGCTCAAGCCAGAGAAGAAGATCACTACCCGGCGGGTCTATCGCGGGCACGCGGTAGGACTGCGAGTAGACACAGTGGAGACCGCGCGCGGCAGGGAGGCGGCCAGGGAGGTGGTGGAGCACAGCGAGTGCATAGCTGTGGTGGCGGTTGACGAAGACGATAGGGTGCTTCTTGTCCGCCAGTTTCGCTACGCTGTTGGCAGGTTCCTGCTCGAGATACCCGCCGGCGGGATCGACCCCGGGGAAGAGCCTCTCGACGCAGTGCGCCGTGAACTGCAGGAGGAGATCGGCTATCTGCCAGGCAGAGTAGAGAGGCTAGGTGGGTTCTATGCCATCCCTGGCTACGGCGATGAGTACCTCCACTGCTTTCTGGCTACCGACCTTGTGTCGAGCCGCCTGGTGGCAGAGGACACGGAAAGCATAGAGCTGGTCCGAGTCCCCCGCCAACAGACACAGCAACTGATAGCATCGGGCGAGATCTGCGACGCCAAGAGCATCGCCGCCCTGCTCCTGTTCCTTTACGTTGAGCGGACAGAGTGAACCCGACGCTCTGCAAGCCGACCCTGTGGTCCGGTGGCGTCCATTCGTCCCGTGACTTGCCCGTCTCTGGCTGGCACGCCGTTTCTCTTCAACACAGCTTCAATGCTATAATGGAGGCTGGTGGAAAATGTCCAGAAGATTCATCCTGGCAGTTCTAGTGCCTCTTGCGCTGGCGCTTAGCATCGGCGCCTGCTTTATATCCACTGCTCCTGTAGACAGCCCGCCTCATCATGATGCCCCCGTCCGACACATCGATCCAGACTGGACCTTCCCCGCAGAGAGCGAACCAGCTACGCCACTACCCGATTTCCGTCCTGTGATCGCCAGGGCAATGCCCTCAGTAGTTTCGGTAACGACAGAAAGAGTCCTGTCGGGTTTCTTCGGCCCGCGCACCGAATACGGAGCCGGATCCGGGATAATCATCGATGAAAGTGGATATGTCGTCACTAACTACCATGTGGTCGAGGGCTCCCAGAGCATCTTCGTGGAGACTGATGACGGGATGGTGTTCACGGCGGATATGGTAGGAGCCGACCCGCTATCCGACCTGGCAGTGATCAGGGTAGATGCCCAAGACCTACCCTACGCTGATTGGGGAGAATCCAGTTCTCTGGATCTTGGTGAGTGGGTGATAGCGATCGGCAACGCCCTGGGAGAAGGACTGAGCGTTACCGAAGGAATCGTCAGCCGGCTGAACGTGTCGGTTAACGTGGAGGGCAATGTCCTTTACGACCTGATTCAGACCACGGCGCCCATCGTACCCGGCAACAGCGGCGGCCCGCTGGTTAACATGGCCGGCGAGGTGATAGGCATCACCAGCATCAAGATAGTTGCCCGCGGAGTGGAAGGCATGGGTTTCGCAATCAGTAGCGACGAGGCAAGGATCATAATCCCGAACCTGATTCGTTACGGGCATATGACGTATCCCTGGCTGGGAGTGGGCCTGTACACCGTCGATCCTTCCTTGGCTGCGGCAATGGATCTCGCCGTGGACAGTGGAGCGCTGATTGTGGAACTGGTGACCGATAGTCCTGCAGACGCAGCGGGGCTGAGAGAGGACGACATCATCATCGGCTTCGGAGGCGACGACATAGGCAACGTAGGAGACCTCGTCAGAGCGATCCGCAGGAGCGAGATCGGTGAAGAGATAGAGATCGTCTTTGTCAGGGGAGAGGAAACCGGGACAACCTCAGCACTGCTGATAGAGCGCCCGAGCCCCTAGCTGGAGGCTACAGGCCTCACGAATGTCACCTCGATGATTACCCGTCCGGGCAGCCGGCGCTTTCGCCACGATAGCAGCCACGGCAGATCATTGATTGCGGCGCGGCGGCGCTCGACTCCTGTCATCGCGTCCGGTTCCATGATCGACGCGTGAGATATGGATACCACCCTCCGGTTGCACGCTAGCAAGGGTCCGCGTTCATCTGCCTGATCGCCAGAGATATCTGGCTGCCCGAGACAAGATGCTTCTCAGAGTAAGCTCCATCGGGTGGCAGAGCATCGATAAGCCCGTGAGACAGCGTCTCCTGTTTGATAAACCCGGCGAAATCGTCTATCACCTGCCTCAGCGACGGTTCGTCGGTCTGGTAGTAGGTGACGATCTCGTCTGTGACATCAAACCCGGCGCTACGCCTCATGTTCTGAATGTGACGTACAAGCTCCCTGCTCACTCCCTCCGCAAGCAGTTCAGGAGTCAGCCGGGTGCATACAGCCACCCAGTACCTGGCATCGTTCGCCACGCTATGGTCCGGCATGTCCTGGTGTGCCTCCAACGCGCCTCGTTTGTCTGCTGCACTGACAACCACCAGCCTCTTAACGTTTATCTCCTCCACTACTTCCTCTCCCAGGCGCTGGAGAGCCCTCTTCTCACTCTCAGTCTCAACTCTGACGATAGCCTCCTGCAGCGGCTGACGCACCTTGATGCCCACCTTCGCCCGCGCCGCCCTTCCCAGGCTGGATGCCTTCATTGCCAGAGTAACATCGCTGTTAAGCCCTTCGTCGATCCTGGACTCATCAGCTATGGGAAAGTCTGTAAGATGAACGCTCTCTCTGCTGTCAGGGTCCACCGACCGGGCGAGGTTCTGGTAGATTTCCTCCGCCATGAAGGGCGCAAAGGGAGACAACAGTCTCGACAGAGTGATCAGGCACTCATACAACGTGGCGTATGCAGCCCTCTTATCGGCGTCGTTCTCACTCTTCCAGAAACGCCGGCGGTTCCTCCTCACATACCAGTTGGAAAGAACGTCCACGAAGCCTTCAATCCTGCGCGTTGCAGCTGTCGGATTATAGGAGTCCATCGATTTTGACACATCGCTGACGAGCCGGTTCAGTTCTGAGATGATCCATCTGTCGAGTTCGGTCACACTGCCTTGTGACAGATGCGGACTGAGCAGGTACTCACGTGCCTGAGCAGCCTTGCCGCTGAAGTCTATGTTGGCATACAGAGTGAAGAACGAATATGTGTTCCACAGCGTGAGAAGGAGCTTCCGCGTCGTCTCCTCCAGTATCTTCGTGGAGAAACGATGGGTGTCCTCGCCTGCGGTGGATACGAGCATGTACCACCTAAGGGCATCCGCGCCGTACTTGCCGAGTACGGCCCTGGGTGAGACAACGTTTCCCTTCGACTTGCTCATCTTCTCACCACGGGCATCAACAACATGCCCCAGGCAGATCACATTTCTGTAACAGGGGCGGTTGAAAAGCAGAGTAGATATCGCGTGAAGGCTGTAGAACCAGCCCCTGGTCTGATCCACAGCCTCACATATGAAGTCAGCGGGGAAAGCCCGCTTGAACTCGTCCTGATTCTCAAAGGGATAGTGCCACTGCGCAAGCGGCATAGCCCCGGAGTCAAACCAGCAGTCAACAACTTCAGGAACGCGTTTCATGACACCACTGCATCCAGGACAATCAAAGGTTACCTCATCGACCCACGGCCTGTGCAGGTCCAGGGGGGCGGTCAAGCCACTGACCCGGGGTTTACTTCTCAGGCTATCCACGCTCTCGACACACTCGCATTCGCCACACGTAGAACACCGCCAGACATTCAGGGGAGTCCCCCAGTATCTTTCTCGTGAAAATGCCCAGTCAACGTTGTTCTCGAGCCAGTCACCGAAGCGGCCGTACTTGATGTAACCGGGATACCAGCTTATCTCAGAGTTCCCCGAGACAAGCTCTTCCTTGACCGCCGTAGTCCTGATGTACCATGCGGGTTTGGCATAGTAGAGCAGTGGGGTCTCGCACCTCCAGCAGAAGGGATAGGTATGCATGATCTTACTGCTCCTGTACACCAGGCCGCGATGCTCCAGGTCCTCAAGCACCGGCAGGTCAGCATCCTTGACGAACCTCCCGGCAAATGGATAGGTGCCTGTCACTTTGCCCTCCAGATCTACAGGCTGTACGAAATCGAGTCCGCTACTTATCCCGGCATCAAAGTCAACCTCTCCGAAGGCGGGCGCAACATGCACTACACCTGTACCTTCGTCAAGCGAGACAAAGGCGGCTGCGATCACCGGATAGGTCAGGTCGTCTGTTGCCTCCTCAGCGCGCAGTGTAGGCAGATCAAGACGCTGCACGCCAAAACCGTGAGGGTTGAACAGGGGCTCATACTGCAGGCCGGCAAGAGCCGTTCCGGGAACAAGCGCTACCTGTGAGTAACCTTCAAACCCGATCACATCCACCAGAGCCGCAGCCAGCACCAGGAAGTCCTGTGCGCCCTCCAGCACGACATACTCAGCGTCAGGAGCAACTGCCAACGCCGTGTTGCCGGGAAGGGTCCACGGCGTCGTCGTCCAGGCCAGGAGGAACACCGGTTTGGCCGGCGGGGCAGACGGACCGCCCAGGAAGTAGAACTCCGCTCTCTTCACCAGCGTGGTAGGTTCCAGCCTGAACTTGACGTACACCGAGGGATCTTCGACATCCTCATACCCTTGAGCGACCTCGTGAGAACTCAAAGAGGTTCCACATCTGGGGCAGTGTGGCGTCACCTTATAGCCTTGATAGACCAGACCCTTTTCCCATAGCTGCTTGACAATCCACCAGCACGACTCGATGTAGCTGTCGTCCATGGTTACATAGGGATTCTCCATATCTAACCAGTAGCCAAGACGCTCGGTCACAGCCTCCCATTCCCCGATGTACTTAAGAGCGGTGCGGCGGCACTGTTCGTTGAACCGTGCCACTCCGTATTCCTCGATTTGGGTCTTGCTGGTCACACCCAAAGCGTTCTCCACCTCTAACTCGACTGGCAGTCCATGAGTATCCCAACCGCCCTTTCTGGGAACGTGATAACCCCTCATCGTACGGTACCGGCAGACGACGTCTTTGTACAGACGGGCCAGCACATGATGAACACCGGGGCTGCCATTGGCCGATGGGGGCCCCTCATAGAACGCGAAATGCGGTCCTCCTCTTCGTGCTTCTACGCTCTTATGGAAGATGCGCTGCTCTTTCCAGAATCGGAGGACGCTCTCTTCGAGCTGCGGGACGTTGACCCTGGAGTCTACCTGACGGAACATGGTTAGCTCTGCCTCAGTAGAACCACGACCTTCCTATCGTCACCTTCACCGATACTACTGGTCGTGACATCAGGATTGTCGGCCAGAGTCAGGTGGACGATACGTCGCTCATCGGCGGGCATGGGCTCCATGGTTATGGCACGCTGCCTTGATATCACCTGCTCTGCCAGATACAGTGCCAGCCTTTGAAGGGAATCATAACGGCGCTTCTTATAGCCGGCAACGTCAACGCTCAGCGGCACCCAGGCCTGCAATCGCCTGGTTACTATAAGCTTGGTGACGTATTCCAGAGAAGCCAGCGTCTGCCCCCTGCGTCCAATAAGGACTCCCAGATCTTCACCTGTCACGTCAAAGGCAATGGGTATCTCAGAAGACACCACCTCGACATTACCCTCGACACCCAGAAGACGGAGCAGGGTGACAATGACTTCTTCTGCGACCTCGACCACTTCCTCCTCGGCAGGCTGAGACACGGTACCGGCAGTTGCAGCCAGCGGAAAAACCCTGATCACTGCCTGCCTGCTACCCATTCCAAGAATCCCGGCCCTCTCCTCACTGACGACCTGCACCTCCAACTGGTCCCGGGGCAACCCAAGCTGCGCCTCAGCCTTCTGTATGGCTTCCTCCACAGTCGGAGCAACTATCTCGATATCATCCATTGCACTATCCTTCTTCACCGATCTGCCCCCTACCCACGACTCCGATTCACTTCCCCTTTGGAGCGGGAGACTGAAACGGCGAACTGACTTTGAGGTAACCCCAGCCACCCGTGACAAAATACTGAGTCACGATACCGATTATGTTGGAGACAGCCCAGAACAGGGCGAGGCCGCTGGGGAACATCAGGGTCAGCATGCCGAACATCAACGGCATCATGACCGTCATCATCCTGGCGGTGGACTGCTGCCTCGGGTCAGCGGACGGCGCCTGTGTCATCTTCTGCTGTACCCACATCGTGCCTCCAACGATAATGGCCAGCAGAATTCCAAGCGGGCCGTTCTGCGAGCCAGTGAGTCCCAGCTCAAGCCCGAGGAACTCACTGCCCAATGGAACCGCGTTCCTCACTACCTCCCATGAATAGAGATGGCGATGCAGGGCAAGCAGGTTCTCAGGCGTGGTGGCCAGCGCTCTCATGATCGACTGGTAGAGGGCAATCCAGATGGGAAACTGGATCAGCATCGGCCACAGGCAGCCAAGGGGGTTCACCCCCGCTTCCTTGTAGAGCTTCATCATCTCCTGTTGAAGCTTCTGCTGATTCTTGCTGTATTTCTTCTGCAGTTCCTGAATCTTCGGCTGAAGATCCTGCATTGCCTTGGTTGACTTCAACTGCCGCTTGTTAAGAGGCCAGGAGGCAAGACGAACAATGATGGTAAGCGCGATGATCGCCAGCCCGAACTGGCCCCCCAGAAAGTGCGTTAACGCAATAAGCACATTGAGAATCGGGTTCAGGATAATCAGATACCAGACTTCCATGCGTAAACGCTATCCTTGCTCTTCTCTGGCGTTCAGCGACGATTGCCAGTCTATTCTTCTCGCCTGAATATCCACCACATACAACGTGTTATCCGCTCGAATATAGGCGAAGCCTTCGCTAGCGCAGAACGGACTCTCCACCTCTGCACCAAGTCTGGCAATCACCGTCTCCACTGCTCTATCCTGCAACGCAGAACTCAGCTCGAACCCATAGACATCGCCCGACTGGTCGGCAACTATCAACACATCATCCATGATAACAGGTGACGACACGAATGGGCTTCCGGCATCGAAATCTCCAACCCTATCACCCGTCTCTGCGTCGATAAGATAGAGCCTCCCGTCAAGAGAGCCCGCATACACCACTCCCTCATGAACCAGCGGATCTGCCCAGAACCATCCACCGGCCGCTCCCCCCTGAGGAAACCGCCACACCGTCTCGGCGCTATCTATGTCGATAGCATAGAGATGGCCGTCAAACGAGCCCGCATAGATGATTCTGCCATGAACAACAGGTGAGGTGGCGAAACCTGCCTCCAGTTCAAAGACCCTGTCGAGCGTTGCTCCCGTCTCGGCGGACAATGCATAGATGACGCCGTCAAAGGTGGTGACATAGAGCGTATCGCCGACAACAACGGGGCTTGTCCAGAGTTTATCGGCCAGTCGTTCAGACTCCCATCTACGAGTAAAGGTTGACAGAGCAAGGGCATGTACTTTTCCATCTGAGCTACCGACATATAGCGTATCATCAGATATGACGGGGTCACCCACTATGGCCCCCATGTATGCTCCGCCTCTCGGATACTCCCAGATGATCTCACCATCTGTCATGCCCAGTGCATACATCCTGCCGCCCTGAGCAGTGTATGTGCCAACATACACAAGACCGTCGGTAGCAACGGGTGTGGTGTATATGGCAGCGGCAACAACCGCCGGCCCGCATCCCAGTCCGCCAGCGGCCTCAGTAATCATCGGACGAGACCAGACAAGATCTCTAGTTGTCGCGTTGACGGCAACAATCCTGCCGTCTTGAGTGCCCGAGTAGATGATGCCGTCGTGAAACGCGGTTCCCGACCATCCACCTGCCGCCTGTCCCCGCCCCGGAGCACAGGAGACCAGAACGGAGGTGATCAGAATCGTGAGAACAAGGAGAAACACTCTTGCCTGCTTCATTCGACTATCCTGCTATGGCACGGGGTCATAGCCACCCTCGGTAAAGGGATTGCAGCGAACTATCCTCCTGGCAGCCAGATGTGTGCCTCTCAGAACCCCGTGCTTCTGTATCGCCTCAATAGCATACTGAGAACATGTGGGCCTGAAACGACATACGCTGGGCAACACCCTGGACAGGGTGTTCTGGTACAGTCTTATCAGACCCAGAGCCATTCTTCTCATCTACTGCATTCGAGTAGGTTCGCCCTCGTCAGCAGCCCTATAACGGACCGGTTCAGCTGGTGGTAGTCGGCACCGGCCGCCTGAGGCCGCACGATGAAGACGATATCCCACCCTGGCTTCAGCGATTTCTCTCTCAATATCTCCCTCAACAAGCGCTTCAGGCGATTTCGCAGCACCGCCTTGCCCACTTTCCTGCTCACAGAGAATCCGTACCGGCTAAGGAGCAGACCATTGGGCGCCGCCTTCATCACGACCAAGCTGTTCACCAACGTTCTACCCTGTCGGTAGACTAGTGTGTACTGTGCCCTGGTGCTTAAGGCTCTAGGCTCCTTCATACACGGAATGGAGCTAGACTGGAGTGAGCTTGTACCTCCCCTTAAGGCGCCTTGCCCTGAGCACTCTTCTTCCACCCTTGGTGGCCATCCGAGCGCGGAACCCCAGGCTGCGCTTGCGGGGAATCCTCTTAGGTTGATAAGTACGCTTGGGCATTGGTCAGGCCGCCGACCGTGATAGGCCCACGCCTCCTGTCTTCCAGATATGAGTCGGTGCATAAGGCAGCATCGCAAGGTAGCGGGCTCGCTTGATTGCGTGTGACAGGGCCCTCTGATGTTTGGCACAGGTTCTGCTCCTCCTTCTCGACACGATCTTGCCCTGGTTGGTGATATAGCGAGCTAGCATCGGAGCATCCTTGTAGTCAATCCTCAGACCGCTCTTGCAAAAGGGACATATCGCTGGCCGGGGTGAGAAACCCCTCCTTCTTGGTCTTCTGGTTTCAGACAACTCTTCTCTCCTCCATTCTAATCAAAGGGTAAGTCCTCGGGCTCCAGTTCACCTTCTTCCGAAGGCGCGCCTGCAGTTCGCTTGCCGAGGAAAAGGACCCTGTCTGAAGTGACCTCAAGGCTCGTGCGAGTCTGCCCATCCTGCCCCTCCCATGTCCTGGCATGCAGCCTGCCCTCCACATAGACCTGCCTCCCCTTTGTCAGAAACTGATTGCACTGCTCGGCCTGCTTACCCCAGGCATTGATCCTGAACCAGTCGGTCTCCTCCCTGGTCTCCCCCGAGGCGGTATTGTAGCGGCGGTTGGTGGCCACGCTGAAGGACGTGACAGCCTTCCCGTTCGGCGTGTACCTCATTTCCGGGTCACTACCTACGTTGCCGACCAGGATGATCTTGTTCAGGCTTGCCATATCAATCGTTCAGCTTCACCACAAGATACCGCAAGATGTCCCCGGAGCCGCTCATCTCTGCTTCCAGTTCCTTCACCGGTCTGGGATTGAGCTTGAAGCGAGTGTGGAAGTACTCGGCCTCCATGAACTTCTCTATAGGGTATGCGAGCCTCTTTCTCCCCCATCTCTTGACCTCCTCCACTTCACCACCGCGGCCACTTATCGACTCGGTCACCTTATCAACGATCTGAGATACCCCGTCTTCGTCAAGCTCGGGGTTCACTATAGCTACCAGCTCGTAATCGCGCATAACCCTGTCATTATATCACAGCGCAAAAAAATGGCAACACGGCTAGTTCTTCCCGCGGTCCGGCGCAGCCGGCCCGTGTACCACAACACCATATCATCACAGGCACCAACTCCACGCTAGAACGGCACATAGACCCGATGCTATAATGCCTTCGATGAGAGTATCTGAGATAGGGGAATTCGGCTTGATTGAACACATAAGAACCATCATCGCCGGATACAGGGACCTCGGTCAGCACCCCTGGCAGAAGGTGGTGGTGGACACTGGTGATGATGCGGCCGCCTGGCTGAGCAACGGCACCATTCAACTGGCTACCACTGATACCCTGGTACAGGACGTGCACTTCAGCCTGAGCATCGTCAGCTGGGAGGAACTGGGATGGAAGACCCTGGCAGTGAATCTCAGCGACATAGCCGCTATGGGCGGAGTTCCGGAGTATGCCCTGGTATCTCTGGCGATCCCCGGTGAACTGGAGCTAGATGACGTATCCGCTTTCTGCAAAGCCATGGCGAAGCTCGCCCGCCAATGTGGAGTGGCCATAGTCGGAGGCAACATCGCAGCTGCCCCGATTGTGGTTATCACGGCGGCGGTAATGGGCCGATCCAATGGTAGAACGACGCTGAAGAGATCGACGGCTCATCCCGGAGAACAGATAGCCATCACGGGATACACCGGGCTCTCGGCTGCCGGACTGGAGATGCTCAGACGCAAGACCGTACTGGATGACGAGACCGCGTCAACCCTGCGCCGGGCACACCTCCAACCGGTTGCGAGGATCAGAGAGGGACAGATCCTGGTCGAACGGGGAGTTAAGACCGCAATAGACATCAGCGATGGCCTCGTTGCCGACCTCGACCACATATGCGAGATGAGCGGAGTGAACGCCACGGTCAGAATGGACCGGGTGCCGATTCACCGCGCACTGATGGCCAACTTTCCCAACCACCTCGAACTGGCTCTCTGCGGAGGCGAGGACTACGAGCTTCTGTTCACCGCGGATCAGGAGACACTGGCGAGGGTAAAGCGAGCCCTGGACTGCCCGGTGACCGTGATCGGCGAGATAACTGATGAGGATCTGCCGGCACGGGTGACCGTAGTGGACAGCAAGGGAGACGTCGTCTCCTGTGACAGAGGGGGATGGCAACACTTCAACGATGAGATCTCTGAGAGTAGAATCAGACAGCCCGGAACAGACTCAACTGCTGGGAAGCTATCTGGGACGACTGGCGCACAACGCTGACGTCTTTCTCCTGGTAGGCGAGCTGGGAACCGGGAAAACCTGTCTGGTCCAGGGCATTGCACGTGGACTGGCGGCAGAGGAACACGCCTTCAGCCCGTCCTTTGTCATCATCAGGGAGTATCACGGGAGGCTTCCTCTCTACCACATCGATCTGTATCGCCTGGAAGACACCGGCGAGATAGCCGCCCTGGGACTGGAGGACTACATCTACGGCGATGGAGTTTGCGCCGTTGAGTGGGCCGACAGGGGACTGGAGATGTTCCCCGGTGACAGCCTCTTTGTGTCACTATGCTACATGCCCGACTCTCAGACGAGACGCTCCATATCCCTGAGACCGCGAGGCGAACGATACCGAGAACTTACAAGCCAGTTGATCCTGATGGCCGGAATCACCGTGGAGATACAGGATGCCTAACCTGACGGATCATGCCGTTTCATCCAGGCCGTGTGTGCTCACCGGGTCCATGCCTGTACACCACACGTGGAGGTCAGGGCATACATCATGGAACTGACGATAGATACATCGTCCAACAGAGCAAGCGTCGCCCTTTCGGACAGGGGAGGGACGCTGGCCATGTTCGCCTGGCACACAGCGAGCAACCACAGCAGGGAGCTGCTGCCAAACCTGAACCGCCTGCTGCAGCACACGAAGGTCAATCTCAGTTCGGTCGACGCGATCATAGTGGCTCGCGGTCCGGGCAGCTTCAACGGGCTTCGCGTGGGCATCAGCACTGCCAAGGGACTGGCCCTCGTCCTCGGTGTACCACTGCTCGGCATAGATACGCTGGAGGCTGAAGCCTATCCTTACGGCTTCACCGGGTTTCCTGTACGGCCGGTTCATAGAGCCGGCAGGGAGGAGATAGCCACCGCCCTCTACCGGCAGGAGGATGACGGATGGCATTGCCTGGAGGAGACCCGCCTCACCACGATTGGCGCTATCTGCCGTGAGACCACACGGAAGACCCTCTTCTGTGGAGAGATACCTGCCGACATGATGAGCGACATAGTGCAGAAACTGGGCAACAAGGCAATAGTATCCGCGGGCCAGGGTCTGTTTCGCAGCAGTGCCCTGGCTGCACTGGGCCACCTCAAGTTGAGCCAGGGACACCGGGACGACCCGGTCACACTGCAACCCCTGTACCTCCGACCTCCTAACATAACGAAGCCGAGGCCAAGGACACCTCCTGCAGTCAACCCCGGTGCAAGAAGCGAGAAGAGCAAATGGAAATCCCCAGATTAGACGTCGAATACATAACTAGGTTCTGTTTCGCCTGCGGGCAGGAAAACCCCATAGGCCTGAGGCTGAGACCCGTTCACGACGGAGATGAGGTCACCGCAGACTTCACCCCCGGGCAGTATCACCAGGGCTGGAATGACGCGACACATGGAGGCATACTCTACACCCTACTCGACGAACTCGCCTTCTACGCCATTCTCTGTAACGGCGTAGACTTCGCCGTCACCGGCAAGAGCGAGGTGAAATTCAAAAAGGTAGCCCCCGTGAACGAGTCTATCCGCGCCTCAGCCCGGGTCACCAAACTGACGAGTAGGCTGGTGGAAGTCCGGGCACTGCTCACGCTACACGACGGCACGGTCATAGCCGAAGGCGACTTCCTGTACTACGTTATGAGACGGTCCAGCAGGGCAGTCCTCTGGGACATGGACGGGGTGATCGCAGACACGGCCGCGCTCCACTTCGCCGCATGGCAGGAGACCTTCGCCAGTAGAAACACAAGGTTCACCGGTCAGGACTTCGCCGGGCTCTTCGGTGCCCGAAACGATCTCATAATCAAGACCGTTATGGATGATAAGCTGTCCGCAGAGGATATGAGAGCCATAGCGCGGGACAAAGAGGAGGCATTCCGTACCAAGGCCTCGGGGAAGATCAGTTCCTTTCCTGGAGCAGTGAGGTTGCTTGACGCCGTAAGGAGAGGGGGCTTCAAGCAGGGACTGATCTCCTCAGCCCCCAGAGAGAACATAGAACTGGTTGTGGGTGAACTGGGCCTGAAAGGGCTCTTCGACTGCATCCTCTGCGGTCAGGAGGTCACCGAAAGCAAGCCCAGTCCCCAGATATGCCTTATGGCTGCCGAGAGGCTGGGACTGACACCTGAACACTGCCTGGTGATAGAGGACTCGCCCCTCGGCATCAAGGCAGCCAGGGCCGCGGGCATGAGATGCCTGGCGGTGGCGACTACACGCTCCCGGCAGGAATTGGGCGAGGCAGACACAGTGGTTGATTCGCTGGAAGACGTAGATCTGATAACCCTTCTGATAAGGGTATAGAAAGGAGCCGAGTGTACATGGAAAAGAGCCTGGTACTCATCAAGCCAGACGCCGTGCAAAGAGGTCTGGCCGGCGAGATCATCTCCCGGCTGGAGAGGAAAGGCCTCAAGATCGTCGCCATGAGGATGCTCCGGATGGATGAAGCAATGGCCCGACGACACTACGCCATCCATGAGGGAAAGGCCTTCTTCGATGATCTTGTCCGCTTCATTGTTTCGGGACCGATCATCGCCATAGTATTCCAGGGCAGACACGCCGTGGACGCAGTACGGCAGATGGCGGGAGCCACTGATCCGGCCAGGGCCCAGACAGGCACGATCAGGGGCGACCTGGGCATGGACATAGGGCACAACCTGATACACGGCTCGGATTCGCTGGAGAACGCCTCGGATGAGATCGATCTGTTCTTCACAGCGGAGGACATACTGAGCTACGATCGTGAAACCGACAGGTGGATCTACTGAATCCTGACCACCGGGACCGCCTTGTCCCACAGTCGGTCGAGCTGGTAGTAGTCTCGCTCCGGGGGCGCGAATATGTGGACGATGACGGAACCGAAGTCGGTCAGCATCCAGCCCGAGTCAGGAGTCCCTTCATTGTGGTGAGGCAGCACACCTCTGCTCTTGAGGATCTCGGCGATGTCCTTCCAGATAGCTTCGACATGCCGCCAGTTGTCTCCGGTGCAGATCACGAAGTAATCGGCAAAAGGGCATAGAGACCTTACGTCCAGCAGGGCGATGTCCCTCGCCTGCTTGTCCGAAGCCAGTTCGGTGGCCAGACGCGCTATTTCCTCTGCTTCCAGAAAGCCTCTACCCTCCTCCCCTATTTTATCACCTGTGGCTCATCCTGAACAACCTCGTTCGGTAACACTACTGGCTAAGTCGACGCTGCCCCATCCGGACTGTGAACCAAGAATCTCCCCACCTGATACGGCAACCCTGCCGTCCGGCCGGATAGAATCGTTTTTCAGCTTGACATATTTCTGCTATACTAACTCGGTTAGAGTACATGCAGACAAAATGGTGGCGTAGCGGTTTCTTCTATATGCTGCTCCTGGTAGCAGTGGTGGCGGTCGTCCTCTGGGCGCTCAACACTATGGCCGCAAGACCCGATGAGGTAGACTGGTATCGGTTTATGGAGGCAGCTCAGCGCCAGGAGTATGACGGCCGGAAGATAGACAGGATAGAGCATGACGGCCAGACGCTGACCGCCCTTGGAGACGACAGGGCCCTGATCACGACGCCTTTCAAGGCCGATACGGACGTCGTTATCGAACGCCTGGAACGCGAGGGAGTGAACCTGCGAGCCGACGGAATACAGTTCTATGCTGTGGAGACCGGCTTCGACTGGGGCTCGATAGCCCTGACCGTAATCCTGCCCATCGTCCTGCTCGGCGCTTTGTTCTACTTCCTCTTCTTCCGCGCTGCGCGCGGCGCCGGGACACAGGCCTTCAACTTCAGCAAGAGCCGGGCACGGTTGCGTCTTGAGCACAGGTCGGATGTGACCTTCGCCGACGTCGCCGGGGCGGAGGAGGCCAAGGAGGAGGTACAGGAGATAGTCGAGTTCCTCAAGGCTCCTCAGAAGTTCCAGGCCCTGGGGGGACGTATTCCCAGGGGGATTCTCCTCGTAGGCCCTCCGGGAACAGGTAAGACCCTGCTCGCCAAGGCCATAGCAGGAGAGGCCAGGGTGCCCTTCTTCTCTATCAGTGGAAGCGAGTTCGTCGAGATGTTCGTCGGTGTGGGTGCGGCCAGGGTCAGGGATCTGTTCGAGCAGGCCAAGCGCAACTCACCTTGTCTGATGTTCATCGACGAAATAGACGCAGTGGGCCGACATCGTGGAGCAGGCCTGGGCGGAGGACATGACGAACGTGAGCAGACGCTCAACCAGATCCTGGCTGAGATGGACGGCTTCGATACGAGCGTAAATGTTATCGTCATGGCTGCCACCAACCGCCCCGACATCCTCGATCCGGCCCTGCTACGTCCCGGACGTTTCGATCGTCACATCGTCATCGACCTGCCGGACATTAAAGGCCGCAAGGCCATTCTGGAGGTGCACGGTAAGGACAAACCACTGGCCAAGGGCACTGACCTGGAGACCCTGGCCAAGGGCACGCCGGGATTCAGCGGCGCAGACCTGGCCAACCTTATCAACGAAGCAGCCATCCTGGCGGCACGACGCAACCGTAAGGACATAACACTGAACGAGCTCGAGGATGCAGCCGACCGGACGATGGCCGGACCGGAGAGGAGAAGCCGGGTCATAAGCCCGAGGGAGAAGGAGATCTCCGCCTACCACGAGGGAGGGCACGCCCTGACCGCCCGGATGCTGCCCAACGCCGACCCCGTGCACAAGGTGTCGATAGTCGCCCGCGGGACGATCGGTGGCTGGACGCGCTTTCTGCCGACCGAGGACCGGCGCTACTGGACCAAGTCGCAGTTCGATGATATGTTGGCCGTGAGCCTTGGCGGGCGTGTGGCCGAGGAGATCATATTCGGCGATGTGACCACCGGTGCTCAGGATGACCTCGAAAGGGCAACCAAGCTGGCCAGAAGAATGGTCACCGAGTTCGGCATGAGTGATACTCTCGGCCCCAGGACCTTCGGACAGAAGCAGGAACTAGTCTTCCTCGGCCGTGAGATAAGCGAACACAAGGACTATGGCGATAAGATAGCCGACGAAATCGATTCCGAGGTGCACGCCATTATCCAGCGTGCCTACAAGACTGCCAAGAAGGTCCTGACCGCGAACAAGGATAGGTTGAAAGAGTTGGCTCGAGAACTCATAGAGAAAGAGACGCTGGATGAGGCTGAGCTTGAGCGCATCCTCGAAGGCCTGTCACCGAGTCCGGCTCAAGGCTGACCCGCACACCCCGGGTGCCCAGACATCCCCGGATGCCTCATGCAGCCAGTAGCCGCCGATGTGGTGATGTATCGCCAACCTAGGGTAGCCCGACAAGAGCGATAACCAGACCCACCACCACCATAGTTACACCCAGGGCCAACAGGCCGATCAGCAGCTTCATGCTCATGCGCGAGAACCTCTCCAAGCCGGCTGATAGTCACGTGCTCCAGCCGTAGTCAAGTACCTGCGGAACTCCTCCATACGAAGGTTCATAGCAGCCTTTGCGAAACCGGAACGGTAAAGGAGAACCGGCTGCCCTTTCCCAGCTTGCTCTCTACGTCGATCTTGCCTCCGTGAGCTTCCACCAGGCGCCTGGCGATAGTAAGCCCCAGGCCACTGCCCCCCGTAGCCCTGGCACGAGACCTGTCGACCCGGTAGAAACGTTCAAAGATGTTGGGCAGATCGGCATCAGGAATACCCTCACCGGTGTCGGCTACGCTGACCTCCACCCAGCCTCCCTGCCTGACGGCGGAGACCGTAATGGTCCCGCCTCTGCCGGTGTGGGAAATGGCATTCTCGAGCAGCTTATGCAGCACCTGGCTTATCCTCTGCCAATCGACCTTGACGGGCGGCAGTTCATCAGGCAGGTCAAGCGAAAGAGCCATTCCCTTGGCGGTCAACTGCGGTTGCCAGGACGCCACCGTCTGTTCTATCAGGTTGACCAGGTCTTCCGTCTGGAACACCATCTTCAACTCCCCGGCTTCGGCAAGGCTCAGTTCCTGCAACTCCTCTACCAGCCTCGCAAGCAGCGACGCCTCCTCATTGAGCGAACGGATGGTGGCTGCATCCGGCTCCATCACCCCATCGCGAATCGCCTCCAGATAGCCCTGGATATTGGAGAGAGGAGTCCTCAACTCGTGAGCAACGTCGGCCACCAGATTGCGCCGCAACTGCTCAGCGTGCTCCAGGTCGGCAGCCATGGCGTTGAACGCTTGAGCCAGTTCCTGCACTTCGCCCTTCTCCTTGAGCCTGACCCTCTGAGACAACTGGCCAGTGCCCAAGCGCCTGGCGGCCGTGGCAAGGACGCCTATGGGTGAGGACATCCTCCGCGATAGGATGAAGGTCAACAAGAGAGCTATCCCGACTGCCAGCAGACCCCCTAATAGAAGGAAACGGTTGATCGCTTCTGCGAATGCCCGTGGTGAACCGGCGATGTCATCAGGCAACAGCCTCGGATCCATGTATAGAGTCAGGGTGATCGGCTCTTCCCAGTCTTCGGAGAACACCACGAAGTAGTTGCCCTGAAGATCATCTGCTGAGCCGGGTTGATACTGCTGACCGGCCGAAAACTCCTTCTCCGAGTCATCTATGACCACTCCCGCGAAGGTAGTCAGTATGATACGTGTCCCAAGTTCAGCGGACCGGTTACCGGTAACGAGTTGAACGTCATCCCAGCTACCACGCTTCTGATAGTGGCCGGCTAGTGCCTCCTGGGTCTCCAATATTGGGATTTGTCCCATTATCTCCTCGTACCGTTCGATCTCTCCTCTGATGCCGCTGCTGACGAACGCATAGACAGTGCCTATAGTCACCACGATCACCAGAGCAAAGGCGACCAGCAGGCGAAGCCACAGGCTGTGTATCATTGCTCGTCTCCTACGTATTTGTAACCTGCGCCATATACCGTCTTGATGTACCTGGGGTGGTCGGGACTCGGTTCGATCTTGCGCCGCAGGTTAAGTATGTGAACATCGATGGTGCGATCGAATCCTGCGAAGTCGTAGCCCAGCGCCTTCTCAATGAGGTCTCCCCGGCTGAAGACCCTCCCCGGCTCACGGCACAGAACACCCAATAGCTTGAACTCGACGTCAGTAAGGATCAGCGGTTTGCCCGCAAACCATGCTTGCCGTCTGTCGAAGTTCATGGTCAACTCACCATGGGTGATCTCAACCGGGCCGCGTTCTCCGGGAAGCCGCCTGAGCACTGCCCGCACCCTGGCCACCAGTTCCTTAGGACTGAACGGCTTGGTCACGTAATCGTCCGCTCCTGAGTCCAGTCCCGTCAACTTGTCCTGGTCGGTCGTCCGGGCGGTCAGCATGATGATAGGCACATCACACTCGTCTCTAAGGGTGCGACAGACCTCGAAGCCGTCGATATCGGGCAACATGAGGTCGAGCACGATGAGGTCGGGATTCCCCTCTCGAGCCACCCGCAGGGCCTCAACCCCGTCATGAGCAGTTAGAACCTGGTAGCCGTCTCTGGCCAGATAGAGTTTGACCAGGTCCACAGTCTTTACATCATCATCGACTACAAGGACCTTCTTCTCAGGCAACTCGGACCTCCCGGTGCCCTCGGCACCACTCCTATGTTATAGCAGAAATGTTAGCAAATTGTTAATGCTCGTGTGCGCGTGCTCAGATCACCTCCTGCATTGCCTTCTGGTCTACCGCGGTTCAGAGCTGCAGACAGCAAGCAGGCGACTGGAGATTCAATGTGAGGACAGGCTGGCTTCCCGCGGACATTGCCCTCTCCGATTGACACCACAGCATGAGCGAGGTATAATTCGCCCTGGAACGGGGTATTGGTAATGGAAACAAAGGGATCACCGGATCCAGATCATAAACGACGAAAGAGTTCACTCTCCGTCCGATGGCGGTGGGGTATGCCATAGACCACGTCTCTAGTTGAGGCTGATGCGCCCCACGTCCCGCCGGACGTGGGGCCTTTCTGTTGGGAGCAAAGTGAGCGAAGAGATTCACGACAGGCGACCGGAGGAAACCCTGGACGAAGATACGTTCAGGGAACTGCTCGAGAACAACCAGTACAGAGCGCTGCGGGAGAGACTGGCGGCTCTCCATCCTTCCGACATCGCAGACCTGCTGGCAGGCGCACCTGCCGACAAGGAGGTCGTCGCCTTCCGCCTCCTCCCCAAGGACCTCGCCGTCGACGTCTTCGACGAGATGGACGGCACCCTCCAGGACCGCCTCCTCGAGGCCTTCAGCGACCAGGCGGCCAGAAACCTCCTTGAGGCAATGCCACCAGACGACCGAGCCGAGTTGCTCGACGAAGTCCCGGCCAAGGTAGCACGCAGACTGCTGCAGATACTCTCCTCAGACCAGCGCCGACTCACGATGCGCTTGCTGGGCTACGAGGAAGGAACAGCCGGACGCGAGATGACTCCCCTCTTCGTCGACCTCCACGGCGACATGACCGTGGCACAGGCCCTGGAGAGAGTAAGGCGCCTCGCCATCAACCGCGAAACTGTATACGAGTGCTACGTCATGGACCGCCGGCGTCACCTCATAGGTACTGTATCGCTCAAGGACCTCGTCATTGCCGATCCCGATGTCAGCGTGTCCGACATAATGAGGCCAGAACCGATCTTCATATATACCCACACCGACCGGGAGGAAGCAGCCAGGGAACTCCGCGAGCACGAACTCCTGGCCATTCCTGTGGTCGATGCAGAACAACGCCTCGTCGGTATCATCACCTATGACGACGTGGTCGACATCGTCGAGGAAGAGGCCACCGAAGATATCTACCGGTTCGGTGCCGTCCCCGGCACCGAGCGTGGATACTTCGCCAGCCGCATCTTGAGCGTCGTGCCACGCAGGGGGGTGTGGCTCCTCGGTCTCATCGCGATCAACACTGTCACGGGGAGTATCATGGGGGCGCAGGAAGAACTTCTGTTAGCGACAGTGGCTCTAGCTTTCTTCATCCCGTTGCTGATAGATACCGGGGGAAACATAGGAGCCCAGTCGGCCACCGTCGTTATCCGAGGCCTGGCCACCGGGGAGGTGCGACCGAGGCGCGCCCTGGCGGTAGTCTTACGGGAGGTCAGGATAGGCGCTGTCCTGGGTGTTGGGTTGGGGGCGGTTTCTCTGGCCTGGGCTTATGCCTGGCAGCGAGACCTGGAGATCGCTATCGTGGTGGGCATTACCCTGGTGGGCATCTCCATCATGGCAACCCTGGTGGGCGGAGCCCTGCCGTTCCTTCTTCGTCTAGTCAAGCGTGACCCCGCTCTCGCGTCAGCACCTGTCGTAACCAGCATAATGGACATATTCGGGGTGGCGCTCTACTTCTGGATTGCGCTCACGATAGTCGGACTGCGATAGGCCAGTGCACTCTACGCCGAGGGAGACCATAGGGCTTACTCGGTATGACAGCATAGTAATCAAGACAACAAGTCCGGAGTCGCCTAAGACCCGGAGAAGGAGTTGGCAATGGAACGATTACAGAAGCTGCGGACGTCCATGTCCGAAAAGGGACTGGACGGCATCCTGGTCTGCCGGCCGGAGAACCGCCACTACCTATCAGGCTTCACAGGCTCCGCTGGATGGCTGATCATATCTTCCAGAGAGGCCGTTCTGGCCACCGACTTCCGCTACGTCGAGCAAGCGAAGGCCGAATCGCCGGAGTTCGCCGTCATCCAGACCAAGCGCGAGTTGCGCGACTGGTTTCCCGGCGTGGTGTCCGACATGGTAGTGCAGAAACTGGGCTTCGAAGCGGATTTCGTGTCGTACGATAGCCACCAGCAGCTCGGCGATGCACTGAAGACTGCACAGGTCGTCCTCGAACTCGTGCCCGCCACCGGCCTCGTGGAGGCTCTTCGTTCCATCAAAGAACCGGAGGAACTGGCGCTCATCACAGAGGCCGTGCAGCTGGGCGATGACGTCTTTGAAGAAGCCAGAAGGCTGATGCACCCCGGCATGACCGAGAAGGAGGCGGCATGGGAGATAGAAAAGCTGCTCCGCCAGGGAGGAAGTGATGGCGTGGCCTTCGAGATCATCGTGGCTTCCGGCCCGAACGGGGCCCTGCCCCACGCCCGTCCCACAGACAAGAAGCTAGTATCAGGTGAGCCGGTGGTCATAGATATGGGCGCCAGGATCGGAGGCTACTGCAGCGACCTCACCCGGACCATCTTCCCGAGCGTAGCCGATAAGGACATGGCGAACATCTACGATATAGTCCTGAAGGCGCAGATGGCAGCGATAGAGGGAGTAACGTCGGGCATGGAAGCTGCGCAGGCAGACCAACTGGCCCGGAGCGTCATCGAGGAGGCCGGCCACGGAGACCGATTCGGCCACGGACTGGGACACGGTGTCGGACTGGCAGTGCACGAACTCCCCACCGTGGGCCCGGCCTCCACGGGTACACTCGCCGATGGCATGGTTTTCACCATAGAGCCCGGGATCTACCTGCCAGGAACAGGCGGAGTCAGGATCGAGGACATCGTGGTCCTGGAGAACGGCAAGGCAAGAACGCTTACCCGAGCAGGTAAGGACCTTTGATAGTCAACCACATGATAGAGAGGGAGTACAGCCAATGATCGATGCAGGAGAATTGAGAAAGGGAGCAGCAATAGAGCTGGATGGTAGCATCTACGTAGTCATCGAATATCAGCACGTGAAAATGCAGCAAAGGCAGCCTGTCATAAAACTGAGGCTCCGCGATGCCCGCACGGGGAACGTCGCCGAGCGGAATCTGCAGTCGGGGGACAAGGTCACACCCGTCTTCCTGGAGCACCGCCCCGCACAGTACCTGTACAGCGACGGTGACCTGTACCACTTCATGGACAACGAGAGCTACGAGCAGTTTGCGTTGACCGACGCCCAAATCGGAGAGGGCACCGGCTATCTCAAGGAAGGGATGGTGCTGGAGATCCTTACCAGCAAGGGAGAGACGATTGCAGTTGAGATGCCCATTTCTGTAGAGCTTCAGGTTACGAAGACAGACCCTGGCTTCAAGGGAGACAGGGCAACGGCGGGAACCAAGGCCGCCACGCTGGAGACGGGGGCGACCGTCCAGGTTCCCCTGTTCATCAACGAGGGCGACGTCATCAAGGTCAACACCCGCACCGGCGAGTACCAGGAGAAAGCAGGCTAAGGGAAGCTGGACAGATGCTCACCCGGAACAGCGCCGCTCAGGTCTCCACGACAATGCCAGGCGACGACCTGACGGGCAAGGGGCGATCTCGACCGGATCTGGTATAATCAGGACTGCTTAGGGAAGGTACCGTTCAGCCTGTTGTTAAAAGCCGATCTACACGTTCATACCTGCTACTCGATAGACTGTTTCACACCGCTGGAGCGGATCGTCGAGCGCTGCCTGGATCTGGAGATAAGCTGTGTTGCCATCGCCGACCACAACATCATCGAAGGCGCCCTGAAGCTGAGCGAAATGGCGCCCTTCAAGGTGATCGTTGCCGAGGAGGTCCAGACCACGGCGGGAGAGATAATGGGGCTCTTCCTTAGCGAGAGAGTCCCCCCGGGATTGTCGCCCGAGGAAACGATAGCGCGTATCAAAGACCAAGGTGGACTGGTCGCCATTCCCCACCCCTTCGGCAGGTCGTTGCTGGGTAACACCAACAAGCTGACCTCGCCCCACATCATGTCGCAAGTGGACATCGTCGAGGCTTACAATTCGCGCACCACATTCACGCGCAGCATTGCCAGGGCTCAACAACTGGCCATCGAACATGGAAAGGCGGCAAGCGCCGGCAGCGATGCCCACACCGCGTCTGAGATCGGCAGGGCATACGTGGAGATGGACGAGTTTGACGGGCCTGAGCGGTTCCTGGCATCCCTGGCCAGGGGCACGATAATCGGACGGAAGTCGGGCTACACGGCCCACTTCGCAAGCACATGGGCAAGGATCAGGAAGCGGGTGCTGAGGATTCCTTCCGGAAGTCAGGCCTGATCGGAGCCCGGGCAATCAGCTATCGGCGGTCGGCTGTCAGTGATCAGGCGAAGGCAGGCGTACGGCGTCTGGCACAGTAGCTGGGGACGTGCTCTTCCGCCTACTCTCGCCTGCCGGTCTCGCGGAAGATCCACCAGAAGGTTACGATGGCTATCACCGAGACGACGATGATGGTGATCAACCCGCCTCTACCCAGCCCGCCAAACGGTTCGCCAGAGGCATAGGCGACCGGGATCAACTGCGCCCGGCCCAGCACATCGATTGTCATCATGCGAACTCCGGATCCGCCTCGACTGAACCGAGGCTGGATTCCACTAGGGGATCATCACCCGGCCAGACAACGGTTTGTCTGCACACGTTCCTGCGACCAGGCTCTGATCAACCCGACGCTAACTTCAGCCGCAGCTCACAGCGGCCTATCCGCCTCCCTTCTTGGGCGGCTTGCTGAGTATCTCATCGACGATGCCGTACTCGACTGCCTGTTCAGAGCTCAGGTAGAAATCCCTATCTATATCATGGGCGATCTTCTCCACAGGCTGACCGGTGTGCGCGGCGATTATCTGGCGTATCTTCTCCTGAATCCTCATGATCTCCCTGGCAGCAATCTCGATGTCCGCTGCCTGCCCCTGAGCACCGCCAACCGCCTGGTGCAGGTGCACGGTCGAGTTGGGCAAAGCGTATCTCTTGCCCTTCGTTCCTGCGCAGAGAAGCACCGTTCCCATGCTGGCTGCAAGCCCCACGCAGATCGTGGACACCGGACAGCGCAGGATCTGCATCGTGTCGTAGATGGCCAGTCCGGCGCTGATGATGCCGCCGGGACAGTGAACATAGAGGTTTATATCCTTCTCCGGATCTTCTCTTTCCAAATACAGGAGCTGGGCGATGATGAGGTTGGCTACCTGGTCGTTGATGGGAGTGCCCAGGAAGACGATTCTCTCTCTCAGCAGAAGAGAGTATATATCGAAGATACGCTCACCCCGAGCACTGCTCTCGGTCACCGTAGGGATTATCACTTGCGATACTGTATCCATCATTCCTCCTTTGTCGTTTCTTCGGCACTGCCGACTGCCACCTCCAGCAGCCGGTCCAGGGTCTTCTGTGTGAGCAGCGACTGTTCGATCGACTGCCTGATCCGGGGATGCGAGAAGAACTGCTCTGCCTTCTCCCGGTCCTCGGAGCCACCTGCCATTTCATCGGCTCGACCATCCACCTCGGAGGAGTCGACTTCGATCTTCTCCTCCTGAGCCAGCTTCTCCAGAACCAGTCCCTGAAGCAGGCGCTTCCTGGCTATCGGACGGATCTCCTCCTTGACCTCCTCCTCGGTCTTGTTCCTGGCCTTCAAGTACTCTTCCGGTTCCGTGAAACCGAGGCGGCGAGCCTCATCCTTAAGGATGCCCGTGATCTCTTCCTCCTCGAAAACAGGCGGATAGCTCACCTCACTGATGTCAACAAGGGCGTCGAGCGCCTTCTGCTTTAGCTGCGAACGATTGCTGGCCTCAGCATGGGTCTTCAGATCTTCAGCCACCTTCTTCTTCATGGCGGCCAGATCGTCATAGCCTGCGCTCCTGGCCAGCTCATCATCGAGTCCCGGCAGTTCCTTCTGCTTGGTCTCGGTAACGGTAACTCTGAACTCCGCCTCCTTGCCTCGCATCTCTTCAACGGGGTGATCGTCGGGAACGGGCAAGCTGAATACGGTCTCCCTATTCTTCTCGACACCCTCAAGCTGAGAGGCGAATCCCGGTACCGGCGAGCGCGAATCCGCGTCCACCTCGTATACGACGTCGTTGTGGTTCAGCCAGGGTGTGCCCTCAACGCTTGCATCAACGTCCATTGTAACCAGGTCACCGAACTGCACAGGACGGTCCACGGGTACCCACGTCCCCTTCGCTTGCCGGAAATCCTCTATAGCCGCGGTGACTTCCTCCTTGCCGATCTTCACCTCGGGAGCGGGCTCGAGATTCATGCTCCGGTAATCACCGAGCTTGACCTCAGGCCTGAGAGGCACTACTGCCTTGAAAACCAGGGGCTCGGTCTGAGTTATCTCGACCTCCGGCCTGGCAACCGGCTCGAGTTCCTCGGACTCGATCGCCTGTCTGTACAACTCAGGAATCAGATGCTCGTACGCCTCCTCCAGCAGACTCTGCCTGCCAATGTGCTGCACAAGAATGGCCCTTGGTGCTTTACCCTTGCGGAAGCCCGGTATGGATACCCTGTTCACGAGGTGCCGATAGGCCGCTTCCAGGGATTCATCCATTTCACCTGCTTCGACCTCGATAGTTAGAACTGCCTGGCAGTCTTCCAGGTTCTCTCTGCTAACCTTCATACACCCTGCTCCTTCTCATCGTGCCGCAGTATCTCGTGCTTCAGCTTTAGATTGAGCTCGTCCAGCTGACTCGTGTCAACATAGGAGGGACTGCCCAGCATAACATCCACGGCATTCTGGTTCTTGGGAAACGCTATTACCTCCCTTATGCTCTGTTCCCCGGCAAAAAGCATCACGAGGCGGTCCAGCCCGATGGCTATTCCGCCGTGGGGCGGTGCTCCGTATTCCAGCGCTTCCAGGAGACCCGAAAACCGGCCCTGCATCTGCTCGTCGGTATAGCCGAGCAGACCGAATATCTTCTCCTGAAGCCCGCGATTGTGAACTCTGATACTGCCGCTGCCCAGTTCACAGCCGTTGCATACCACATCATAGTGCTGGCCGTAGACCCGCGCCGGTTCTGTCTCAAGAAACGGCAGATCATCCTCCCTGGGCGCCGTGAAAGGATGGTGCATGGTATCCCAGTTCCCCGTGGTATCGCTCCACTCCAGCAGAGGGAAATCGACCACGAACGCGAATGCCAACAGCGCGGGGTCCGCCAGACCGAGCCGATCTGCCATCTCGCGCCGCAGCCCGTCAAGCGTCTTGTTGACGACCTCAGGCTTATCGGCCACGATCAGCAATAGTGCGCCGGGCTCTGCCTTGAACCTGGCGGCCATCTCCTCGAAATGCCGGGATTCCAGGTGCTTGGCGGCAGCCGACTTCACCCCGTCCGGGTTCATCGTCTCACCCGTGAATGCCACGGTGGTCAGACCGCCGGCGCCGCAACCCTTTGCCAGCTCGATCAACTCATCCAGTTGATGGCGTGTGTAGTGACTGCACCCGGGAACACAGATGCCCTTCACCTTGCCGCCGCTCTCAAGCACCGAGCGGAAGACCCGGAAGTCTGTCGTCGCTGCGATGTCGGACAGATCCCTGATCTCCAGGCCGAACCTGATATCCGGCTTGTCGGTGCCGTACTTCTCCATCGCCTCCGCAAAGGAAAGATGCGGGAACGGTTTGAGCACGCGCATATCAGGCCTGGTAGCCTGCACCAGCAACACGAACAACTCCTCCATGAGACGGAGTATGTCATCCATCTCGACAAAACTCATCTCCAGGTCAAGCTGTGTGAACTCCGGTTGGCGGTCGGCCCTCAGGTCTTCGTCCCTGAAGCACCGTGCTATCTGGAAGTACCTGTCGAAGCCTGCCACCATGAGAATCTGCTTGAGTTGCTGAGGAGACTGAGGAAGGGCATAGAACTTCCCCGGGTTGACACGGCTGGGCACGAGGTAATCGCGCGCTCCCTCCGGTGTACTCTTGATCAGAATCGGGGTCTCGATCTCAGCGAACCCCTTAGTGTCCAGGAAATCACGGATGAACTTGATGATCCTGTGGCGCAGAAGCAGATTGTCCTTCATCCGCTGCCTTCTCAGATACAGATAGCGGTTCTTGAGGCAGAGCGATTCCTCCACTTCCTCGTCTTCACTTACATAGAAGGGAGGGGTCTTCGATGGATTGAGGATAACGAGCTCCCTGGCCACGACCTCGACACCCCCGGTACTCAGCTTCGGATTCTCCGTTCCCGTGGGACGCGGCACGACCTCTCCCCTGACCTGTATCACATACTCGCTACGCAGCGAACCGGCCAGCTGGCACGACGGCTCTGATACCTGGGGGTTGAACACCACCTGGACGACCCCTTCGCGGTCACGCAGGTCGATGAAAACCTTGCCGCCGTGGTCGCGACGCCGGTGCACCCAGCCGGCCAGAGTGACCTCCTGTCCCGCATGCCTTTCACCCAGATCACCGCAGTTGTAGTTCTTCAGCAACGACTCTTTCCTTCTGTGGATTCGCAATTATAGCCCATGCAGGGCACCCTTTCAATCGATACACGTACAGAAAACCGAGTGGTGAAGGCACCGGGCCTTCACCGTTGTTATACTCCTGAGGAAGACTGGCGACGTGATGGCCGGCCCCGCTGCAGAGAACCCGGCGATACTGAGTCCATAACGTATCGGGCAAAGCACCGCCCGCAGATCTGTCCCCCCAGATAGGGACACGTCCATTTTCCCGTGGTTGAGTGTTTCACGAACACAGCAACTCAGCCATTTGAGGTATTCTCAGAAATGGACGTGTCCCTATGTGGGGGTCATCTTGACTATTGTGCCCTGGGCCACAGCGCAGAGAACCTCACTATCGCCGTCGACCGTGAACACGTCACAACGACAGACGGCCTGGGACCTGCTGGAGTGAACGACCGTTGCCCTGGCGACCAAAGCTGCGCCCACGACGGGTCTGAGATAGTTGATCTTGTACTCCGATGTTACGATCTCCGGTCCGAGAACGCTGGCGCCTGCGGCCGTGAGGGTGTTGTCCGCCGCATAGCTGATCACCCCTCCGTGAACGAAACCGTGCTGTTGTCGCAACTGAGGAGTGACGGGAACCCTTAGTTCTGCCTGGCCAGGTGATAGACCTGTCAGCTCCGCTCCGATCAGGACACTGAAGGGCTGTGATGCCACGGCTTCTTTGCCCAAACGCAGTAGATCGTCCATAGTGAACCTCCGAGCATGCAAGTCGCCTGGTATCTGCTGTACAGGGCCGCGGGCAGCATCGTCTCAACGAACCAGCTAATCCTCAGCCTGCAACATCCTCATGATGCGTTTGGCTAGATTGTCGTTGATCTCGCTGTGTCTTGGAACAGGTTGAGAGATCCTTGTTGTCGGGTTCTGATACCAGTCGTGCTTCCTTCCGTGCCTGATGAGGACGCAGCCAGTCCTCTCCAGATGCCTGACCAGATCCCTCCTCTTCATGCGATTTCCAGTTCCGCCGCCTTTCGAACGTATGGGATAGTACCACTCGTCAGGTCTTCGTGAATATCCTTCAGATTCTCCTTTAGTTCATCCAGGGACTCCCCCTGTGTCCAGTAGTCCGGATAATCCTCCAGATAGCCAACCCAAACATCAGCATCTTGCCAGTATATGAACCTTACAGCAGCCATAGTCGCCTCCTTACAGTTCCTACACAAATTATAAACGTTTTCCTGTTGGATTACCTTCCGGATCGGATGCCACTGAAGCAGTCCGCCAGTCTCGCCAGTTAATCGATGCGCACCCGCTCCCATGACAGGCAAACCGGGATCTGTCTGACCCGACCTTCAAGTCAATGCTCGAGTAGCGCACGAAGGACGGCTAGCACTTCTTCCTCAGGCACATTGCTGCGAATCGTCGCTTTGCCGATGTCCTCGAGCAGCACCCAGCGGATGGCGCTACCCTTCTTCTTCTTGTCCAACTCCATAGCGCCGATTACCTCGGCGAGGCTTATCTTGAGATCGCTTCGCTTCGCTCGCGATGACAGGGGCGGGACTTCTCGCGATGACAGGGGCGGGACTTCTCGCGATGACGAAGACGGGTCGGTGTCCAGGGACGGGGAAGCGTCGCTGCCCAAGGACGAGGCGGAAAGGGCGCCCGACGATGAAACGAAGTCGCCCAGCGACGTGGGTAAGCCAAACGCCTGCAGCAGAGCTTTCTGGCGGTCGACCGCTGCTGAAGTCAGAAGCCCCAACCGCTCGCTTAGCCTGGCTGCCCCCATCATGCCGATCGCCACGGCTTCTCCATGAAGAAAGCCGTCATACCCGGCGGCGGCCTCCAGACCATGGCCCATTGTGTGTCCGAAGTTCAGGATCGTTCGTCTGCCCGTCCTCTCTCGCTCGTCCTCGCTCACTACTCCTACCTTGATAGCCGCGCTGCGCGCGACCGCACGCGTGATCGCTTCCTGTTCCAGAGCCTTCAGACTGTCTGCATCGGACTCCAGAAAGCCAAGAAAATCCGCATCCAGGATCAGGCCGTGCTTGATGACCTCAGCCCAGCCCGAGACCAGTTCACGCTCTGGAAGAGTGGACAGAGCCCGACAGTCGGCGAGAACCAGCGCGGGCTGGTAGAAGGCACCGATCAGGTTCTTCGCCCGGGGATGGTTGACCCCGACCTTGCCTCCGATGCTGGCATCAACCATGGCAATCAGGGTGGTCGGAACCTGCACCCAGTTCATGCCCCTCATGAAGGTGGCGGCGACAAAGCCGGCCAGGTCGCCCACCACACCACCACCCAGCGCGACAATAACATCGTCGCGCTCCACCCGCTGCCCGACCAGGAAATCGTATATCCTACCCGCATTGTCCATGCTCTTAGCGTCTTCGCCCGCTGACACTAAGAACGAATCAACGTGAAATCCGGCGCCTTTCAGGTTTGCCGCAACTCGCTCCCCATAAAGCGGGAAAACGTTCTCATCGCTGATGATGATGGCAGCACCGGAAAGCGATGCCTGCTTCATCCTGTCGGCAAGGTCGTCCAGAAGACCGTAGCCGACGAAGACGGGATAGCTCCCACCAGCGGTCTCCACCATACAGGCGATGTCACCAGCACCCTGCCGCTGCGAACACAGCTTCTCTTCAGTTGAAGGCAGCGGCCCGACATCGGGCTGATTTCGGCAGAGCATTCGCCACGCCCTGACAACCTCGTCTGCCACCTCGTGGATGCTCAGGCAGTCGGTATGAACCGTCCGGTCGGCCCTGCTGTAGTGCTGCTGCCGGGATGCCTTCAACTGCTTGATCCGCTCCAGCGGATCATCGGCAGCCAGTAGCGGACGAACCTCCGCTTGAGGACGCCGAGCAGATTCGCTATACAATCGCTCATATATCGTCTCCGGCTTTGCCTCCAGGCATACGATCAGGCCGCTCCGGGACAGCATGTCGTAGTTGTGAGGGTCGACTATGGCGCCGCCTCCGACCGCGATTACAGTCCGGCTTCGCCGGCAGGCCTTCGCTACCTCCTCCCGCTCCAGTTCTCTGAACCTGGCCTCACCATCATTTCGGAAGATCTCGGCGATGGGTTTGCCGGCGGACCTGACTATTTCGTCGTCGGTATCAACGACATCCCAGCCCAGCATCCGGGCTATCTCCCCGGCAACCACCGACTTGCCCGTTCCCGAGAAACCGGTGATGACCAGATTCTCCGATCGTCTGTGGGCTTTCATATCAGTTCGTCCAGGTCAGTATATTGAAAATGAAGGCCCTGAGCAACAGGTTTCGCACAGAACGGACTAGTCAGTCATGGACGAGGCGGCTGAGATACCCCCTGGTTCTGGCCAGATGAAGCATCCAGTACAGGAAGAGAAAGGCCAGGACCACGAAGACCACGTTGAGAACCGTGGCCCACAGGACCTCCTGCCAGGGGATCATCCCCTCGCTTATGGCGGTGCGCATGCCCTCGAACATGTGCCGCGTGGGAAGGGCAAAGGTTATCGTCTGCAGGACAGGAGGGTACACGGATATAGGATAGTAGACTGCCGAAAACGGCAACAGCAGGAACGGTATAAAGAACGCCAGGATGTCTGCCGACGGCCCGAAGCGAACGACCAGTCCGATGGTTACGACACCCAGCGCCCAGCCGAATACAAGGATATTCACGAAGAACGGTATGATATAGAACCCGAGGGTCCAGATGTTAAGAGCATAGAGGAGGAAGGCTAGCGTCGTAACGTAGAAGAAGGCGAGAAAGGCCTGGGCAACGCCCACCATGACGAATCCCAGCACCATCTCGCTCAGCTTCACCGGAGCGGCGAACAGGTTGATGACGTTCCTCGACCACACCTCTTCAAGGAATGAGATGCCGAAGGACCGCTGCGAGAGATCGAAAAGCGACCAGAAGATGAAGGCGCTGAGGATGAGTATGATGAAGTCGGGCACGGCCTCCCCCGGAGCGAGGTCCTGTAACCACAGGGTGAGGAATCCCCAGAGCAGCAGAGCGACGGTAACAAAGCCGAACAGCCCGAAGAGCTTCGGTACGCTGCGTCGAATGAGGATTATGTTGCGGTAGAACAGGCCCAGTATGTGCAGGCGGTTCACGGCGGCTCCCTGATCGGCTCCCTGGCAATGGTGATGAAGATCTCCTCCAGGTCATCCTCTCCGAACCTGCGTTTGAGATTGCCGGGAGTATCATCGGCCACGATCCGCCCCCGGGAGAGGAAGATGATCCGGTCCGACACGGTCTCCACCTCCCGCATGTTGTGGGAGGTCCAGAGCACAGCACCGTTCGAGTCCCGGATCAGTCTCAGGATCCTCGCCCTTAGCTGTCTGGCGGTCGGAGGATCGAGAGAAGAAGTCGGCTCGTCGAGCAGAAGAAGTCTGGGGGTGTTCACAAACGCCTTGGCAACGCAGAGACGCATCTGCTCACCGGTCGAGAGCTGCCCGATCTTTCTGCCGGCCAGTTCCATGAGGTTAAACTCCTCGAGAAGAGCGTTCGCCCTCTCATTGTGGTCTCTCACTCCATAGAGCATTGAGAACACCTTCAGCCCCTCCCGCGGGGTGAGATTGTAGGGCAATAGCGAATAAGGAGCGCTGAAGTTCATCATTGACAGCAGTTCCTCACGATGATACTTCAGGTTCTTGCCGAAGACCTGTATCTCGCCGCTGCTGGGAGATACAAGTGAGAGCAGCATCTGAATGGTAGTGGTCTTCCCCGCTCCGTTTGGTCCCAGGAGGCTAACTATCTCGCCCTCCCTGACCTCGAAGGAAATGCGATCTACGGCTGTGAAGCTATTGTAGTGCTTGGTGAGATCCGTTACGCACAGGACGGCCATCAAGATGACAGTTATAGCGGAAAACAGCCGAATATGCAATCTCCGTCACAGATGGGGCGAGCCGAATCCCTCGGGCTTCTCTGCCCGATGACCTCACTGAATCGTGTCAGGACGGTGTTCTGAGAACACAGATTGTGCTACCATTCTGCGGATTCGGCAGCAGTATTCCGGCAGGGTCATTGATGATCTTAGACAGACTGGTAGTGGGCTCGTTCGCCGCCAACTGCTATATCGTCGGCTCTTCATCAACCAAGAACGGGATGATAATCGACCCCGGCGCCGAGGCGGCCAGCATTCTACGTAGGGTACAGCAGATGGAGCTGTCCATCACGTTGATCGTGATAACCCATGCTCACATCGACCACGTGGGCGCAGTTCGCGATGTCAAGGAGCGCACCGGCGCGCGGTTTGCGCTTCACGAGGCAGAGAAGGGGATTGTCTTCGCCAGTCCGGTTCGCATGCTCACCAATCTGGGTCTTTCCCCGGTGAAATCGCCCCCTGAGCCCGATTTGGTGCTGAAAGACGGCGACCGCATAGACATCGACGACCTTCACTTCGAGGTCCTTCTCACACCCGGCCACAGCTCGGGTGGCATCTGTCTCCTGGGGCACGGGATGGTCTTCACCGGCGACACCCTGGTCAACTCCGGTATCGGCCGGACCGACTTTCCCGGCTGCAGCCACGAACGCCTGCTTGGCAGTATCCAGGAGAAGCTGATGGTTCTGCCCGATGACACCGTCGTCTACCCCGGGCACGGACCGCCCACCACGATCGGCGACGAACGAACAGGCAACCCCTTCCTTCAGTAGCTGCCCGGCACCAAGGCGGTTGGCACCGGTTGGCTGATCTTGTAGCCTCTGCTCCATGCGGAGCTCTGCTGACCAGAACCCCACCTACCGGGCTATGGAGTTCATATAGTTGCGATGGTTGGCCAGCGTCTCCTTCAGGTTATCGCCGCCGAATTTCTCCAGACACGCGTCTGCCAGAACAATGCACAGCATAGCCTCTGCGATTACCCCGACGGCCGGCACCACACAGACGTCGCTACGCTCGTAGTGGGCCTCCGTTGCCTCGCCGGTTCGAAGGTCCATCGAAGGCAGGGGCCCGGCCAGGGTGGCAACGGGCTTGGCCGCTGCCCGTATCACGATGCTCTCGCCGTTGCTCATGCCGCCCTCGATACCGCCGGCACGATTGGTAGCGTGTCGCCATGGTAGTGACCCACCGGCAGCGGGTTCGATAACATCATGGGCCTCAGAACCCCTGACCTGCGCCAGGCCGAATCCGGCACCGATCTCCACTCCCTTAACGGCGTTTATGCTCATTATCGCACCGGCCACTCTACCGTCAAGGCGGCGGTCCCAGCTAACGTGGCTGCCCAGGCCCACCGGGACTCCGGCAGCGATGACCTCGACAACGCCACCCAGCGTGTCTCTCCCGGCTTTCGCGTCATCGATGGCCGTCATCATCGCCTGTTCCATCACCGCATCGGCACAGCGAACCGGCGACGACTCCACCCGACCCCAGTCCACCGGCAGTTCATCACAAAGCTTGTCCTGACAGAGACGAGATACTTCACCGACATCTCCGATCGCCATTGTGCGGCTATTGACGGCAATGCCAAACTCCTCGATAAACCTCCTGGCCACAGCGCCGACCGCAACCCTTGCCGCCGTCTCCCGTGCGCTCGCCCTTTCGATGATGGGCCTTACATCTTCGAGTCCGTATTTGTTCAGGCCGGCAAGGTCGGCATGTCCCGGGCGGGGACGGGTTACAGGCTCTGCCTCCTCATGAACAGGCGCAACGCTCATCTGCTGACGCCAGTTCTCCCAATCGCGATTTATGATGAGCAGAGAGATGGGGCTGCCTGTTGACCGTCCGTAACGAACGCCGGAGATGATCTCGGCACGGTCCTCTTCGATCTTCATGCGGGGGCCGCGCCCGTAGCCCTGCTGGCGGCGCTTGAGTTGCCCGTTGATATAGTCCTCTTCCAGCGGAAGGCCGGCCACCATTCCTTCGACGATGGCCACCAATCCCCTTCCGTGGGACTCGCCTGCGGTAAGAAAACGAAATCGCCCCATTAGCCCTGGTACAGAAAACTGGGTTGAGGATAGTTCTGGCTCAAGATCTCCAACAGCATTATGTCCTCCGCACTGAACCCCGACAACCTCATCCGCAGAGCATCGCCAAACCCCAGTAACGACCACACCGACCGCCTGGGCGGACGGTAGTACTCAACCCGTGCGAATTCCAGGTCTGCCAGCTCGAGCGCCACGTCCAGGGCCGTGTCCAGTCCGCCCAGTTTGTCAACAAGGCCGAGCCGGTAAGCCTCGGCGCCGGTATACAGCTGCCCGGTCGCCAGTTCCCTGGCCTCCTCTATGCTCAACCCCCTCCCGGCAGCCACAACCCCAACGAAGTGCTCATAATACTCATCGACCATTCCCTGCATTATCTCCTCTTCCTCCTGAGTCAACTCCCTGAGCCCCGAGTACATGTCCTTGTACCGGCCTCCCTTGAATGTCTCAACTCTGACGCCCAGCCTCTCGTAGAGCCCCTCCACATTCACGACCTGGCTGATAACTCCAATGCTGCCGGTCGTTGCCACCGGTGAGGCAACGATCCGGTCGGCTCCCATCGAGATGTAGTATCCACCCGAGGCAGCCATATTTTCCATCACCACGACGACCGGGACCTTCTCACTGGCCCTTTCTATCTCCTCGAGGATCTCCTGGCACGCCGTAACCGTTCCGCCCGGGCTGTTAACACGGATGACGATCGCCCTCACCGCCGGGTCTGCCCCGGCTCTTCTCAGATATGATCTCACCAGGTCCGGCGTGATAACCGCGCCGGAGAACAGCGAGGCCCCCTGGAAAGTGATGGTGCCGCTCAGAGAAACAACCGCGATCCTGTCCGCCGGCCGTCGTGCCAGTGGACCAACCATGATCAGAACCAGTATCACCACGACCAGGACGATGCTCAGACTGATGATGATCGCCTTCTTACTTCGCATCCCTCTGTCCCTTAGAGCTCCTCTTCAGCCTTCTTCAGCATTACCTCAACCGGCGCCACAATGCCCGTCCACAACCGAAAGGAGGCTGCCCCCTGATATACTAACATAGGCAGGCCGCCGAGTGTATCCGCTCCCGCCTGCTGTGCCATCTCCAGCAGGGGAGTAGACCGGGGGTTGTACACGAGATCATAGACCAGGGCATCGGCCGGAATAACCTCCGGGCTAAGAGGCGATTGCCCTTCCTGTTCACTATGCTTCATTCCTATGGTAGTGCAGTGAACTATCAGGTTGCGGTCGTCGAAGGTCTCCGCCGACGCCACCCGTTGCCAGGGGAAGGCAGTAACGTCTGTTCCCGACCCATCTACGCCATCCAGCGTCGTTTCGGCATAGTGGACCAGGTGTGCCGCCAGCTCTTCTGCCCGCCCGAATACTCCATCGGTGATGGCCAGTGATGCAGCCTTCCTCTGCACGAGGGCAGCGCCGACCGCCCTGGCCGCTCCGCCCGCGCCGAGCACTACCACACGCTTTCCCGCCGGGTCGAAACGTTTCACCCTGTTCAACGCCTCGAGAAAGCCATAGACGTCGGTGTTATACCCCACCAGATCATCGCCTTCCTTTACTATGGTGTTTACCGCGCCAACCGCAGCAACCAGCTCGTCGACCCTGTCCAGCATCGGCAGTACTGCTTCCTTGTGAGGCACGGTCACATTGGCTCCGACGTTCTCCGTCTTTCTCAGGTCATCGACCACAGAACGCAGCCGGGCCGGTTCCGTCTCCCACAGTTCATAGCGAATATCGAGTCTGTGATGATCCAGGGCCGCCTGCTGGAACCGAGGCGAAATGGAGTGCTTGATCGGATAGCCTATGAGCCCTATTCGTCTGGCCATTCCTCGCTCCCCTTAAGACTATCAAGATAGCCCTGCAGGATCAGAGCCGCCGCCATGGCGTCCACCCCGGACCTGGCTCTGAAGCTATGGTGTCTGGCCCCCTTCTTGGCCATAGAGCGCAGCTTCTGCCCCTTGCTGCGGGCCTCGGTCCTCAGCCGCTCGGCGGTCTGCGTCGAGAGCCGCTCGTCCCACAGTTGTATGTCGAAAGCGCTGAGGTGCCCTTCAATCGCCATCTCGGAGCCCCTCAATCGCAGCCTGTCGACGAATGCTGTCACCTTGCCGGCCTGCCTGCCAAGCTGTCCGTCCATGTGTCGGGGCAGGCCGACCACGATTCGCTCCACACGGTGTTGCCCGACAAGTTTGAGAACAGAATCTACAAGAGCGTCTTCGTTCAGGCTCTCAAGCACAGTCAGAGGCGTCGCCAGGATCCCCTCGGAATCGCTGATGGCAACCCCGGTTCTCCTGTCTCCAACATCGAGCCCTAAGCTACGCACTCTTACTCTCCTCGATCACATTCGCCCGATTCTCTCCGCTTCCCTGCCCACTCCCACGGAATCGGGGCAGCAACCGTGCCACATCTTTCACGTCAACTGGCTCCGTATCAGGATGACGGTCTGTCGTTCATAGCAACTGAGGGCCATACCGGACAGTAGTCTACTCCGAAGCCCGGGCCGCGACGATGCCCTTCACCAGCCTGAGCGCCTCATCTATCCTGCCCGCCTCCTTGCCTCCCGCCTGGGCCATGGCCGCCTTTCCTCCACCTCCGCCACCCGTGGCTTTCGCGACCTGGTTGACGATATCGCCCGCGTGAAAACCTCTGGCCGCAAGGTCGGGCGTCACCATAGCAAGGAAGCTGGGCTTGCCGTTGTGGACCATGGCCAGGACGACCACGGCGCTCTTGAGCCTGTCCTTCAGCATGTCGCCCATCTGCCTGAGGACAGGCATGGCCATGGTCGGCACCCTGGCCGCCAGGACCGTGACTCCATCCACCTGCTCTGCCCGCCCGGACAGATCGTCGGCAACTCTCCTTGATAGCTCTCTCTCAAGCGACAGCGCCCTCTTTCGCTCCGTGTCCAGTTCTTCGACAAGCGCCTTTACCTTGCCGGGTGCTTCATCCAGTGAGCCCTCTACCGCACCGGCTATGCTCTTCAGTTCAGCCAGTCGAGACTCGACCAGCGATTCAGATCCTCTCCCGGTCACCGCCTCAATGCGGTGAAGCCCCACCCCTATACTGCTCTCAGCCGTTATCAGGAACAACCCGATCTCCCCGGTCGACCCTACATGAGTGCCGCCACAGAGTTCCTTGCTTATCGTTGGCTCTCCGATCTGCAGTACGCGGACGTCTTCCCCGTACTTCTCCTCGAAAAGCGCGATTGCGCCTTCGGCAATGGCCTGATCATGAGGAAGGAAGATCGCCTCGACCTTCAGGTTCTGGCGTATCAGTTCATTCACCTGCCTCTGGATGTCGTTGAGCTGTTCCTCGGTCACGGAGCCCATGTGGGCGAAGTCGAACCGGAGCCGCTCCGGCTCCACCAGAGAGCCCTTCTGGCGGACGCTGCTGCCCAGCGTCTTCCTGAGGGCCGTCTGGAGCAGGTGGGTGGCCGTATGGTTGCGAGCGATATCCAGCCGGCGCTCGGCGTCGATCATCGCCTCAACCTGATCTCCAACGGATATGATCCCTTGACTTACCTTCCCGACGTGTACTATCACGCCCGATGGGGCCATCAGCGTATTGCTGACGGTGATCTTACCCTCGGGGCCGCCGATCTCACCGCAGTCCCCGACCTGTCCTCCCATCTCACCGTAGAAGGGAGTCTCATCGAGGACGATACAGACCTCCTCTCCTTGAACCGCACCCTCCGCCTTCTCATCGTTGGCCGTAAGCCCCACCAACCTGGCTCGCCCGGATATCCTCTCATACCCTACGAACTCTGTTCTTCCTGCATCTTTGGCAAGTTCCAGCGATGCCCGAGTATGAGTGATCGACTTACCTGCGAGAGACTCTTTGGTTCTGAGGTTGGCCTTGGCCCTCGCCTTCTCCCTGTGCTTCTCCATCTCAGCCTCGAACCCTTCCCAGTCCACCGACAGGCCCTTCTCCGCCGCGATCTCTGCCGTCACATCGGCGGGAATGCCGTGGGTATCCTGAAGCCTGAAGGCCTCTCCGTCCGTCAGTTCCTTCCTGCCCTGCTGCAAGGCCCCGGCCACGGCCTTCTCCACCAGGCCAAGGCCGCTGTCCAGGGTTGCGATGAACCTCTCCTCCTCGGCCATGATCACGTCGCGGATCAGACCTTGATTGGTGGAGAGTTCAGGATACACATGACTGAAGGCGTCGATCACCGCTCCAGCCGTATCGATGAGGAACGGCTCAGTCAGCCCCAGCTTTCTCCCGAAGAGCGAGGCGCGCCTGATGATGCGCCGCAGGATATATCCCCTCCCCTCGCTCGAGGGCATCACGCCGTCGGCAACAAGAAAGGCGATCCCGCGTGAATGGTCGGTCACAATCCTGATCGCGCGATCCATCTCTTCATCGCGGCCGTATTCCCTGCCGGACAGGCGGCAGACCTCCCCGATCAGAGGGGCAAACAGGTCCGTCTCATATGGCGTCGGCTTACCCTGGAGGACCGCCAGGGTTCTCTCCAACCCCATCCCGGTGTCGATATGCTTCTCGGGCAGAGGAGTTCGTTTTCCGTCCGGGGCCTGGTTGAACTCGGTGAACACCAGGTTCCAGATCTCGCAGAAGCGCCCGCAATCGCAGCTGGGCTTGCAGTCTGGTTTTCCGCAGCCGAACTGCTCTCCCATATCGTAGTGGATCTCGCTGCACGGGCCGCAGGGACCCGAGTCTCCCACGGGACCCCAGAAGTTGTCCTCTTCTCCAAATCGCAGTATCCTATCGGCAGGTATGCCTATCCCCCTCCAGTAAGCGAAGGCTGCCTCATCGTCGAGGTAGATGGTGATCCAGAGACGCTCCCTGGACAGCTTCAGGTGCTCGATAACGAACTCCCAGGCCCACGAGATGGTCTCCTTCTTGAAGTAGTCGGCAACGCTAAAGTTGCCCAGCATCTCGAAGAAGGTGAAGTGCTTGCTGTCACCGACCAGGTCTATGTCCGTCGTGCGGAAGCACTTCTGGGAGGAGGCCATGCGCTGTGCGGGCGGAGTCTCCAGTCCCAGGTAGTAAGGCTTGATCTGCACCATGCCCGCGGAGGTCAACAGCAGAGTAGGATCCTTGTGAGGCACCAGGGATGAACTGGGGATGACCCTGTGTTCCCTTTCCTCAAAGAACCTGAGAAACGCCTGCCTTAGTTGGTCAGCGGTCACCGATCGATCACCTGCTTGATTTTAGAAGGTGGCAGTGTCAATGTCAATCGCAGTAACCCGCCGGAGGTTTGACTATCGTGAGCGACGCGTGCTAGAAACTGTACATCAAACACCAGGCGAATATGGACGAATTGAAGAGCGCGTGGGAGATCGCTCAAGAGAGGGCGGGCAGACTGGGCGATCTGTCCGCCGAGGAGCAGAAGGAGCAACAGAGACAGAGATGCCACCAGGTCGGCCAGGTCCTCGCCGGCAGATGGCTCGACGGCTCTGAGAAGACGGACCTGGCTTCAGAACTCGGTAAGCATGGTGAGGAGGACACGGCCATGGTCAGGGAGTCGATCATCCAGCACCTGGTGCAGGTTGTCGAACCGGCAGCCGTCGGGAGCATCGATCGGGTGACGACAGCGATCGAGGGCATAAGCAGGCTCGCCCCTGAACTGGAGACCGGGGTAGATGAGGCACGGAAGCTGCTGCACGAGTATCAAGAGGCGGAGCGAAAGGCCAGACAGGACGTAGAAAGCGGCTACATGGAGACCCTGCACCGGTTGAGGATCTCAGGGACAGCGGTGGCAGGCATTAACATCGAGACCTCAGAAGACTGGCAGGCGGCCCGGCAACGGCTCATCGACGCCTTCTCCCCCCGGTTCGACGACCTCAAGCGAACACTGACATTGTAACCCCCAGGCCGGGGCAGGCCCCCACCCCAACGACATATCGCGTAAGGCAACCGGCCCGGATCCCCAAGACGACAAGAGCACCGCACTCATCAGCCGGACCCTGAGCCCCCTCAACAACACATAAAGGATATACTCCCGCGGACACAGGACGAAGGACGCAGATAGATGGAGGCAGTCAGGCTGCAGGCTAAACCCTTGAGTGAGCGGTTGCCACAGTCAGATGACTGTGTTCAGTTGACGGGACCGAGGCGTTGACAATCCGGTCGGTGTTGGTAGAATGAGAGTAGGAGGTGAGGCATGAAGACGATGGCAGATTCAACCAAACCTTTTCGCGCGAAGGCGCTTGCGATCCTGATTATCGCGACCGTGATCGGAACTATGGTGGGATGCGAGCCGGAGTCTGTGACGTTTCCAGACCCCGGTCTTGAGGCGGCAGTAAGGGAGGCGATTGACAAGCCTGAGGGTGAGATCTACCCTGCAGACATTGAGGGGCTTACCCATCTTCGCGCCGATGAAAGGAATATCGCCGACCTCACCGGCCTGGAATACGCAACAGGCCTGACTTTTCTCGTGCTTAGCGATAACCTCATAAGCGACATCTCGCCGCTTGCCGGCCTCACCAACCTGACTGACCTCCGCCTTCGCCGGAACCAGATAAGCGAAGTCTCGCCCCTGCAGGGCCTCACCAACCTGGACTGGCTTGACCTTGCGGATAACCAGATTGGCAGCATCTCGCCTCTGGCCGGCCTTACCAACCTGACTCTCCTCGACCTTCAACTCAATGAGATAAACGACGTTGCGCCGCTAGCAGGCCTCACACAACTCGAGCTTCTGAACATCGGGGCGAACCGGATAAGCGACATTTCGGCGCTGGAGGGTCTAACAGAGTTGGTCTGGCTGGAACTTGACAACAACCAGATATGCGACACCAGTCCACTAGCAGGGCTTGTGGAGATGCGGACGCTGTACCTCAATTCTAACGAGGTGGGCGATATAGGGCCCCTGGCAAACCTGACCAACCTCCGCAGGCTACTGCTTGATGGCAATGAGATAAGCGACATCGGAGTACTGGCAAACCTGACCGACCTCCGGGTGCTCTATCTCAGTCACAACAACGTCGCGGATTTGTCTCCCCTTTCCCAACTGACAAGGATTGGAGAGTTCTTGGCAACACACTATCTCAGAGTGATAGAAGGGGTGAAGATACATCTCGACCTTAGCTACAACCAGGTCAGCGACATAGCCACCCTGGTGGAGAATGAGGGACTGGGCGAAGGTGATGGCATTCTGCTTAGCGGGAATCCATTGAGCGAGGAGTCTGTCAACGAGTACATACCGGCTCTCCGGGCGAGGGGGGTGAATGCTCTTTACTAGAACCGGACTCGTTGCTGGTTAGCGAGATTCCTTAGTCCCTACACGCTGGTGCTCCTGGCCATGGCTAGTGGGGCACTACAGGATTGCCGCGGCGCTCCGAACCTGCCAGTGGCGTCTGACGTTTGGGCTCCGAGGCCGTGCTGCGGCGCGCACCCTGCTCACTACATCACACGCGTATGCCGACAACGCGTGCGCGGATCCCACGGGTGATCTACAGGGAGCCTGACTGCACCAGCAAGTCACTGCCGGCCCCCCCGGACGTGGGGTGGTGTTTACCAACCCGGCTAACTCCGTTAGTGACATTGCCGGTGAACCTGTCTGGGCAGCGCAACTCTGGCAACGGGGTTGACGGGAGCGGGTATGACTGAAGCGAGGCATTGACAATGCAGTCGCGGGTGATACAATGGAAGTTGGAGGTAAGACATGAGGACTATGGCTGAATCGAGGAGACGTACTGGGTTAATGGTGCTTGCGACCCTGGTTATCGCGGGCCTGGTGGCTGCGTTGGTCGGATGCGGGCCGGAGGCTGTTACGTTTCCGGACCCCAATCTCGAGGCTGCGATTAGGGAGGCGATTGGCAAGCCTGAGGGTGCCATCTACCCTCAAGACCTGGAGGGACTCACCCATCTCTTTGCTCATGGAAGGGGTATCGCCAACCTCACCGGCCTGGAGTATGCAACCAGCCTGACTGACCTCGGCCTTGGAGGTAACCAGATAAGCGACATCGCTCCCCTCTCTGGACTCACCAACCTCACATGGCTCGCTCTCGATAGTAACCAGATAGGCGACATCTCGCCGTTGGCCGGCCTCACCAGCCTGAGTGATCTGTCCCTCTCTCTGAACCAGATAAGTGACATCTCACCGTTGGCCAGCCTCACCAGCCTGAATGATCTCTGGCTTGGGTGGAACCCGATGATAAGGGATATCACACCCCTAGGCCATCTCGTCAGCCTGACATGGGTCTACTTGGGAGCTAACGAGATAAGCGACATCTCAGCGCTGGCCGGCCTCACCAACCTGACCCGGCTCAACCTCATTGAGAACCAGATCAGCGACGTGTCGCCCCTGCAGGGCCTGACCAACCTGACGATGCTCGACCTCAGTGAGAACCAGATAAGCGAAGTCTCGCCCCTGCAGGGCCTCACCAACCTGAAAACGCTCGGCCTTCATTCTAACCAGATTGTCGACATCTCGCCCCTTGAGGGACTGACCGACCTGAGCTGGCTCTTCCTTGGGCATAACCAGATCAGCGACATCTCGCCTCTGGCAGAACTGACCGACCTGACGCGACTCTTGCTTGACCATAACCAGATCAGCGACATCTCGCCGCTGGTGGATAATGCCGGGATGGGTGGAGGAGACTATGTGGATCTGAGGTGGAATCCGTTGAGTGAACAGTCCATCAATGAGTACATACCTGCGCTTCAGGCGAGGGGTGTAACTGTCGAGTACTGAGATTCTGCGTCCCGACGGGTCGAGCCGCACATAGATGTAGGGGAAGGCCCTGTGCTCTCCCATGACTACACGGGTCAAGGTGCGCCCAGGATGATGGTCTGCTCGAACCGGCCGATGCGCCGGCTGAACTCGGTGAGGATGTTCCTGACCCTCATTCGTTCTGCATCGATGCCGGCCCGGCTGTCGGTGACCTCGACGACGTCGAGGAGCTCCTGGCCGACGTTGGTGGCAACGAGGATCTGGAGTGGTGTTATGCTATTGTCGAACCAGCAAAGGAAGTCGAGAAGGAACTAACGGTAACCAGGTACCGGCAGGTGGAAAGCGAACTAAATGTAATGAAGGAAAGAGAGGAGACCCACTGCAAGGGAGTCACCGTGTTTGATCGTCCATTTGGGTGAAGGGGATCAGAATGAAGATAGTAGTAGGTATTCTTGTTGCTGTCTTCATAGCTCTTGTTGTTGTCTTCGTCCCGATGATGGAAGTCCAAGATACAGAGCCGTGGAGTTATGAGATACAGTTTCACGTAGAGAAATCAGACAACAGAGCCCTACGCAGCATGATATTGAACACCATAGCTGCGGAGACAGACCCGGCCAGAATACAGGAAGCACTGGATCTACTATATAGTATTCCTGAGTTTAACCCTGTCGGGCATGTGAATCTGAGGAATACCGATACCGTTCAGGGAACATTCGAGGTCAGGATTACGTTCACTCTTGGTGAGAGACAAGAGGCGGAGCATTTTGTCCTTCAACTGAAGCCTGGGGAAGAAGAAGCCGTTGAGATGTCAGTCGACTTCCATTACGACAGCAACTGGAGTTGGGGACATGAAGTTACTCATGATACGAAGTTGGTCTCCAAGATAGTCCCCTTATTCGAGTATCTACGCATACGGTCTCAGGACTAGGTCATCCTCTCTAGGAGCCAATGTATCGGTGGCTTTCGTGGCGTTGGCATATCACTGTCTGCCTGCTGATGCTGCTGTTTGACGCCCGTGAAGTCCCTTTTTGGGTGGTACGGTATGGTATTGGGCACGACGAGATTGCCGGCGAATCTAGTTGGACAGGCTCACTATTACAACTGGTTGGACTGGAACGAGGTTTTGACAATCCAGTCGGTGCTGATAGAATGGAAGTTGGAGGTGCGAAATGAGGACGATGACTGAATCGAGGAGACGCATTGGGTTGAAGGTGCTCGCCATCCTGGTTAGCGGGTTCCTGATCGCAGGGGTAGTTGGATGCGATGCTACTCACTTCCTCACGATAGACAGCACGGCCGGCGGTGAGGTGACTATGCCGGGAGAGGGGAGATACGAATGCCGCTCTGGCCGGATGGTCAACCTGGTGGCGGTTGCGGAGGAGGGCCACCGGTTTGTGGAATGGACAGGCGACGTGAGCACCATTGACGATATACAGGCAGCCACAACGCGGATCGCGATGGACGGCGACTACTCCATTACCGCCATATTCGAGCAGATTTCGGATGTTCTGTACCTTCTCACTATATCGAGCACAAACGGTGGCTCGGTAACCACGCCCGGCGAGGGGACATTCAGCTTTCATGCTGGCGAGGTGGTTCAGCTAGCAGCACAGGCCCTCGAAGGCTACCGCTTTGTCAACTGGAGTGAGGATGTGGGTACCGTGGCCGACGTGAACGCTGCATCAACGACCATCACCATAAGCGGCGACTACTACATCAATGCCAACTTCGAGGCAGAAGAGCCCGTTGTGTTCGTGTGCGACAACCTTGAGGCAGCGGTGAGGCAGGCCATAGGCATACCCGAGGGTGACATCTACCCTTCAGACATGCAGGGGCTTACCTCTCTCAATGCCTGGGAGAAGGGAATCTCCGACCTTACCGGCCTGGAATACGCAACCGGCCTGACTGATCTCGCGCTTCACGATAACCTCATAACCGATATCTCGCCCCTTGCCGGGCTCACCAGCCTGACTGTCCTCTACCTTACGGGTAACCAGATAGCCGACGTCTCGCCCCTTGCCGGGCTCATCGACCTAACAGATCTCCACCTTTTTGATAACCAGATAGGCGACATCTCGCCTCTGGCGGGCCTCACCAACCTTGCCATACTCACCCTTATGGAAAACCAGGTGAGCGACATCTCGCCTCTGGCGGACCTCACCAACCTGCAAACGCTCGGCCTCTATTCTAACCAGATTGTCGACATATCGCCCCTTGAGGGACTGACAGAGCTGTCCCTGCTACGCCTTGACGACAACCAGATAAGCGATATCAAGCCGCTCGAGGGCCTGACCAGCCTGATGTACCTGGAGGCCGGCAGTAACCAGATAAGCGACATCTCGCCTCTCGCAGGCCTCACCGGCCTGTGGGCGCTAAGCCTGGAAAGCAACCAGATAAGCGACATCTCACCCCTGGCAGGCCTCGTCGACATTAAGGGGCTGCACCTTGGCGATAATCAGATAAGCGATATCAAGCCCCTGGAGGTCCTGACAGACCTGAACCGGCTCTACCTACAGGATAATGAGATAAGCGATATCAAGCCGCTGGTGGACAACACCGGACTGGGAGAGGGAGATGAAGTGTGGCTGAGCGGGAATCCGTTGAGTGAGCAGTCCATCAATGAGTACATACCTGCGCTCCAGGCGAGGGGTGTGACTGTAGACTACTGAGATTCTTCCTCCCGATTGGATCGGGACTCAGAATGGCAGTGTGCTGTGGGCTTTGTCCCCAGACCTCAACGGTGCAGGAATGGTGTGGTATGGAGGCCACCAGATTGCCGCGTCGCCCCAACAGGTCGGGGCTCCTTGCAATGACGTGTGAGGCGGCGCGGGCATGCGCAGAAGGCGTGTGCGGACCCCACCGGTGACCTTTGGGAACCTTCCTACGACCGCAAGTCCCTGGCGGGGCCCCGCGGCCCTGGGGTGGCGTTGGATCACCAGGTTGACTCCGCGGGTGACCTTGCCAGTGAACCTGGCCGGACAGGCTTCAGACGGCCACTGGGTTGACCGAATGGTTCTTCACAGACATGAGTGAAACCCTCCCGAAGATCTGGTGCCGATGGCCAGTTCATTGCTGGTGAGAAGCCTCCTCCTGGCAGGATTATCGATGTCGCGGTATCCCTAAGCCATGCGTATGATGACTATTGTCCGGTTGTTCATCCCCTCCACGAACCATTTGGTCGCATGATGGTCGAAGTAGTTGAGAACCTCATTTCTACGGTTCTTGAACATGAGAAGCCGATTCCGAACTCTCTGAGGCCGGCCCTGCAACCAGACTCTTCTATGTCAAGAGGCGTAGCCTTTGCTCCAGCGCGACGTGAGCTTGTATACCACTCTCTCGGAAACTCCTTTCGACTCCGTGCTACGGCCAGTTCAGGATACGAGTTGAACAAGCGAGTTAGCTTCACCTGCTCCTCAGGACTCAACCTTTCGGCTTTACTCATTAGAATACATCGATTATGAAAGAGAAGACCTCTCCTGCCCTTGCTTGCTTTCTTTGCTTTGCAGCCTGGTCCGCACCTTATCCAGAGCCTCCCTCCCGTCACCCCTGAGAGAACCATCACGCTTAAGATTGTACACCCCCACACCCGACAGTTGACAGTTTTCGTCAGTTATCATATGGTACAGGTATCGCAAACATGTCTGAGACGAGCAGGATATGAACAAGAAGAAGCTGATAGGAATCATTGTATCGTGCGTGATTGTAGTGGTTGCCGTGGTGGTAGTGGTCGCAGGAAACCCGACAAGGCAGGATGCAGGTGTGGTGTTCGCCGACTCCGATCTGGAGGCAGTGGTGAGACAAGCGATCGGCATACCAGAGGACCCCATCTACCGCGAAGACCTGGCGCGGCTAACCACCCTTACTGCTGAGGAAAGGAACATCTCCGATCTGACTGGCCTGGAATACGCAACCGGCTTGACGCAGCTCGGGTTGAGCCATAACCAGATAAGCGACATCTCGCCGCTGGCCGGCCTCACCAGTCTGACTTCCCTCAATCTTCGGGACAACCAGATAAGCGACATCATGCCCGTCGCGAGCCTCGCCGACTTGACCCATCTCTGGCTTTCGGCTAACCAGATAAGCGACATCTCGCCCCTGGAGGGACTCACCAACCTGACTAATCTCTGGCTTTCGGCTAACCAGATAAGCGATATCTCTCCGCTGGAGGGACTCACCAACCTGAGATGGCTCTACCTCTATGGTAACGAGATAAGCGACATCTCGCCCCTGGCCAGCCTCACCAACCTGACCAGGCTCTTAATCTATAGTAACCAGATAAGCGACATCTCGCCCCTGGCCAGCCTCACCAACCTGACTAACCTCTGGCTTTCGGCTAACGAGATAACTGATATCTCGCCGCTGGAGGGACTCACCAACCTGAGATGGCTCTACCTTCAGTCGAACCAGATAAGCGACATCTCGGCCCTGGCCAACCTCACCGACCTGTCTTTTCTCAACGTGCGGAACAACCAGATAAGCGACGTCTCGCCGCTGGCCAGCGTCACCAGCCTGGTACAGTCCTCCCTTGATGATAACGAGATAAGCGACATCTCGCCTCTAGCGGGGCTACCCGACCTGGCTCGCCTCTACCTTTCATCTAACGAGGTAAGTGACATCTCGCCGCTTAAGGGACTCACCAACCTGACTCATCTCGGGCTTTCCTCTAACCAGATAGGCGACATCTCGCCGCTGAAGGGACTCACCAACCTGACGTGGCTCCACCTCTATGGTAATCAGCTAAGCGACATCTCGCCGCTGGTGGGTAACCACGGACTGGGCAGCGGAGACGAGGTCAACCTGAGAGATAATCCACTGAGTGAGCAGTCCATCAACGAGTACATACCCGCGCTGCAAGCGAGGGGTGTGACTGTCGAGTACTGAAGATTCTTCGCACGATTGCATCGGGACTCAGAGCGACAGAGCGCTGGGGATGATACGACTCGGGGTCCTCTGGGGCATCACGGGATTGCTGCGTCGTCCCGACGGGTCGGGACCCGCAACGACGAGTGGGGGCAGAGGCCGTCTGCGATTGAGAAGCGGGGAGTTGGGGAGGACGAGCTTCTTTCGAGAAACGAATCAAGGGGAGCCGAGGGTCAATGTCTGCTCGAACTGCCCGTTGCGCCGGCTATACTCCGTGAGGATGTTTCTGACCCTCATTCGTTCCGCTTCGATTCCGGCCCGGGCGTCGGTGACCTCAACGACGTCGAGGAGCTCCTGGCCGACGTTGGTGGCCACGAGGATCTCGACCCAGGCGGCTTCCAGGGACAACGTGCGGAGCATAGCTTCCGCCCGGGCCTCCGCCAGGGCGTGCGTGTCCAGGCGGGGATCGTAGGTGAGCGCGAGGAGATCGTAGAGCTCCTGCAGGGACCAGTCGAAGGCGTCGGCGATGACCTGCTCGGGCGGGGTGACGCCGTCGTCCCTGCCGATCGCGCGGGTGCGCGATGCGGTCACCCGCTCGCCGTAGGCGCCGGCGGTTACCCGGTGGCCGTCGGGCCGGTACTCGTAGGACATGGCCTCGCCCGGGTCGACATCCTTAACCCAGGCCTGGTTGCCGTCGAACACGAGCTGGTCGGGAACCATGCCCAGGAGCCGGCGGATCAGCATGTCTCCCCTCTGCCCGGGCACCATGGTGAAGTCGGGGTAGTAGTTCAACATGGGCCAGGACCGCGGTGGACCGGTGACCAGGCGGATGCCGATGCGGGCCAGGATCCGCGACAGGATGGACCAGACATTGCGCGGGGTGTCGTTGTGGTTCCACCTCAGCTGATAGCGCGGAGTCCAGCGGTTGGCGAGGCCCCAGCCGTCCAGGCAATAGAGGGTCAAGGTCTGGAGGCCAAGCCGGCCCGGGGTGCGGAGGGGCATGGAGTTGTGCTGCCAGGAGTCGATCCAGTACCGGCCGACGTCGACGGTCTCGAGCTCCGGCGTGTGGTAGCCCAGGCGCAGCTCGAGCTCGGAGCGGAACTGAATCGCAGCGAGCTCGTACCGCCCGATGTTGGCGTACTGCCCGCGGGAGTTATCGAGCTCTATGACCAGGGTCCCGGGACCGGACGGCAGCTCCGTGCCGGCGACGGCGTTCTGCCGGAGGGTGGCCGACATTATGTCGGGCGTGATGTCGACGGGCGGGTGCGGGGTGCGGGGGGCGTGCCAGAGGCAGCCGGGGCGACTGAGGAACCAGGACTGATCGCGGCTGCCCAGGCGGAGGCCGTACTCGGAGCTGACATCGACGAAGGGATGGGGTTCGATGATGGTACCTTCGATCCAGGTGGTGTCCCGTACCAGGTGAGAAGTAATAGGCCGATCGTACGGGTCGAGGCCTGCGAACTTCTCAACCATGGTGATGCGGGTCGATTCGTAGTCCTCGGGTACCAGGGGGAGATGGCAATCCGGGTACTCATGCCTGAGAAGATCCGGGTCGTTCGGGTCCTCTGGCACGACAACCAGGCTCTCCAGGCCGAGGAAGGTCCACGTCGGCGAAAGCTGGGTGCGGAAGATGTTGTA
>SL_5KL_010_SEDDRAFT_10000012_pt1 | contig 84617 bp, 21 predicted proteins | sample SodLakKL_010_SED_FD_9118 | JGI IMG/M metagenome (IMG submission 9118)
AAGTAGGGCGATGTGAAAAAGTCAAAAACAGTTGAGTTGTCGACGATAAAAAGGTATAATATGGGTGTAGAGATAAGAGGAAAGCGCAAGGAAAAAGCCGAAAACCCCCGAAAAACCTTGCGCTTTGTAAATAAGCGGAGGCGCCCATATGTACAGAAAAAAAGACAGAAAGACCATGCCGTTCCCGGAGTTTAAGGAATTATTGCCGTTTGGCGGAGTATTGAATGAGGATAACCGGTGGCTAAAACTGGGAGCATTGATACCCTGGGATGAACTGGAAGATGAGTACGCAAAATTCTTTTCAGAAAATAAAGGGAGGCCGGCAAAAGATGCCCGGCTCATAATAGGTGCCATATGCATAAAGCGCAAGGAAAAACTCAGTGATGAAGCAGCGGCTGAGCATATACAGGAAAATCCATACATGCAGGCATTTTGCGGGCTTGACAGTTTTAACACAAAGACACTTTTTGACAGAAGTAGTCTGAGTAAAATAAGAAAACGGCTCGGAGAAGAGTATTTTAAAAAGATGGAAAAAGCAATACTGAAGATACTCAAGAAACACAAGTTGATCAACTGGCGGGGAGTTATGGTAGATGCCACGGTGTTTCCGAGTGCTATAAGATATCCCACGGATATCTGGCTTTTAAACGAAGTCAGAATGTGGCTGGAAAAACATATCAAAGCAGCATGCAAAAAACTTGATATAGCAAAGAAAACAATAAGGACATATCCGAGAAAGGCAAAAATAGATTATTTGAATTTTGCGAAGAAAAAAAGAAAAGGGAAAAAGGCAATCGGGAAAGCCCGGAAAAAGATGCTTTCCTATGTCAAAAGAAATCTCGGCCATATGGAAATGCTTCTGGAAGAACTTAAAAAAGGTGGTCACGAGATAAGAAAAGAGTTCCGGGATAAACACGATACGGCTGCGAAAATATATTCCCAGCAGAAAGAGATGCATGAAAAAGGTACCCATAGCGTGGAGGACAGGATAGTAAGTTTTTGCCATCCGTGGGTGAGACCAATTGTCAGAGGCAAAGCGGGAAACAAAGTGGAATTCGGGCCCAAGGCGGTGATAAGCCATGTTGACGGATATGCGTTTCTGGACCACATTGACAGCGACAATTTTAATGAGGCGGTAAAACTATCCGAAAGTATTGAAGCTTACGAAGAACGTTTCGGGGAAAAACCGAAGGATATCACGGCTGACCTGATATACGGGAATCGTGAAAACCGCAGGAAGTTAAAAAAAGACGGGATAAAGGCCGGGTTCAAGCCGTTGGGACGAAAGGCTCAGAATGAAGAAGGAATAAAGCACCGACAGTGGGTAAAAGCGAAACAGAAAAAAAGAAGCAGCCGGATGGAAGGAATAATCGGGCACGCCAAGGTACATTATGGCCTTGACAAAATAGGTTACAGGACCAAAGAAGGCGAAAGGATCTGGGCGAGAATGGGACTTATGATGATGAACCTGGACACGGCATTAAAACGATGGCGAAGCTGATTATCAGACGACATGGAAAATTTATTGAAGTGACGGATAGTTGTCGGAAAAACGACAAAAATACACCGGGAAGTGTGGTAGCTAGGGAAAAATAAGTTGAAAAAGTTAAAAGAAATGCGACAGGGCTGTAAAAATCAAAAAAAAGCGAATCAGCCCCAAAACAAAGAACTCATGAGTTTCAAAAAAATACTTTTTCACTGGGCCCTAAGTAGTGGTTTTTTTGAAGAACGAATAAGTTTTATAAGGGGATTGTCCGGAGTGAATTTCGCATTAATTCCTTTTTTCATTTCTTTTCCGTATCCCTTGCGGTATAAATATTCCTTTTTTTCTTCGTCCCATAAGAATATTCTGGTATAACTTACCCCCACGTTTATGGATATTGTTCTTGTTATCCAGACAAGCAGTTCGTTTATATTTTTTGTGAGGGTCAGCTGCCTGCCAAGCTCTACAAGGGCTTCCTGGTATTCTTTTTGCTCTTTGAACAATGTCCATTCTGCCTTGTTTTTTAGTTTATTGTACGTGGTTGGGCCAAGGCTTGCGATAATAACTGCAATTACAACCGGAAAGAGCCACCATAATTCTCCCACATATCCAATCAAATATTCTTTTGTTAAAAATCCAAAAAGAAAAGGAAGCCCTAAAACAATAGAATATACTATTCCAAATATTGTTCCTCTTGTTATAACTATTTCTATATCTACTAAGTTATACTTGAAGATGGCATATGCAATTATTATCAGAAATAAAAATATTGAGATGTAACCAGTTGGATATACTTCAAATCCATGCACAGGTAGAAAATCTATTGAGCCGGTATAGGCAATCAAATATGCAAGTATTAGATATTTCAGTTGATTTTTTTTTAATGGAGATAACTTTTCTTTAATATAATATCTAAACAATATATAAAAACTTAGAAGCATATATCCAAAAAAGAAAACAAGCGCTGGAATGCCGAACCAACCCCATTGCGGAAAATATCCCCAGCTGAATCTCTTTACCCCAGTTACTAACCAATCACTGCTTAATATTATTATTCCTAAAAGGAGAGCTAATATATATCCTACATATACTGATAAATAGTCCTTTTTTTTTAATACACTTTTTGTAAAAAAAAGTATACTAACTGATATAAACATAACCCCAAAATTATCAATTTTAAACCAAACTGTGGCTAACTGTTCATTTTCTAAACTGCATCCAATAGCCGTTGCTATTAACCAAACAGTTATGCTTAAACAAATAGTAAAAAAAGATATATTAATTCTACTACTCTTTTTTTTAAAAAATATAAATAAACCTAAGAAGAAAATGGTTAATCCCACTATTAACATTGCTAAAGCATGTAAATTAAAATAAAATGATGGATGTAAAATCATATCTTTTGCATTAATGTTTTCTAAATTTATTCCTTGAACTTATCAATATTATTTGATCGCAATTAAAGTCAAAGAAACTACCTGTAGCCATAAGGATATCTGTGCGGTTTTTTAAATAAAACCCGACATCTGACACTATATATACATAAAATTTTTTTTATCTGTTTTCTTTGCAAAATTCAACATTCTCAAAATTTCTATTTACAATTATTTTTTTGTTAATAACTTGATAACAAATACAAATAATCTATCTTCTTCTTTTTTTCCATCTTTTATATTAACTTTTCCAATTTTGGATATCCCAATGACCACACGTACCGTAAAAGGTTTAAGCAGATAAAGAGTTTTCTTTTTTGTTTCGGAATTTTTGCAGACAGGTAATATAATTTGATTCTTCTATTTATGTATATGAATGCCTTTTTTTCTTTTCTGTTTTTCATATATATTCTCATACTTCTATATATTTTATATTACATAAAAACAGAAAATTCAAACATCATTCTTTAACTTTACAAGACCCGGCGGGAATATTTTGCTAATGAACAAGACTCTAAAAATATGAATACTTGATTTTAAATTGAAAAGCTTTTATTTATCAAACTGCTTAGATACGATATTATCTTATTTTTTCACTCATATAACGGGAGCTCACCGGATTGACTGTCCCTGATTTTTTCATCTGTTTTTTCCAGCCAGCTTCTTATCTGTTTGTAATGGGGGTCCAAAGCAAATACTTTGTTGAATTCAATAAGGGCTTTTCTGTATTTTTCGTTTGAGTAAAGTGACTTTGCTCCTCTGTATAGCCTCTCAATCATAGGAAGCTCTCCGAATTCGAAACTTATATCAACCCTGTGGGCTATACCCATATCCGCGTAAGGGGAATAAGAATAATCCAGCATAATGTCTTTATATCTCCAGCCTGCTCCTAAATGAAAACCGTCATCCAAATCAGCCCAATTATTCCATCCTCCTCTGACAAAAATCAAGTCCCACAACCCGGCCTCAAGACCCGCTCCGTATTTAAACTGACTATCCGTATAATAAATATCGGATGAAAGAAGAAGATACCTGTTAACCCTCAATCCCACTCCGCAAAATGCGGAGAAGGGAAGTCTTTCATTTTCATCAATAAAACTTCCTGCGGCCCCCAGGTTTCTTACTCCGAGAGAGAGCCACAGACTGCTCACCGGTTCAAAAATTACGCCGGCATCCGCCGCGGCGGCAAAAGCATTCTCGTTCTCCAGAACTTCATACAGGGCCTTAAAGTTAAGGCCGGCTGCAAAAAGGTTTGTAAATCTTCTTGCCTGGGTATAGGACAAAGCATAAGAAGCCGCCTTTAACTCGGAAGTAGGGGTTCCGTACCAGTCGTAACCGTCAATTCCCCTAACTGAATGAATCTGCAGATTCGCCGCCCCTGCCGACCTGTTGGGTAAAAGAAAGGAATAGCCCGCTCTCTGGCGGCCGATACCCTCAAACCAGCTGTTGTATGCCAGGCTGGCGGTATTTCGTTCCAGATAGGCAAGTTTGGCGGGGTTCCACCAGAATGCGTTGGCTCCGCAGGCAACTGCTGAGGCGCTGCCAAGGCCGCTCTCTCTGGCCCCGACCGGAATATTTAAAAATTCAAAAGAGGTGGTTCCCGCTGCCCCAGCGGAGGAATACTGCGAGGCTGCCAGCAAAATTGAACAAATTATGTAAATTATTTTTAATTTCTTCACCTTATCACCATTAGCTTGCCCGTCTTTACGCCGTTTTCGGTGCTTACTTTATATAAATAAACACCGCTTGACACTTTTCTGCCCGAAGAGTTCTTGACCGGATACCAGGAATATTTACCCGGCTGTCCGGATATCTGAAGCTCCGCATCTGAATGCCTGAAACTGTTTACAAGCCGTCCGCTGACGGTATAAATCTCAATTTCACATTCCGAAGGAAGATTAGTGAAGGTTATACCTCCTCTTATTGTCCCTTCTAGTTCGGAGGGGCGTTCAGATGGTTTATAGGGAACAGGATACGGATGAACATCTTCGAGATTATAATTTTTCCCGCCCATAACCGTATATATGCTAAAATGCCTTAATGGCGCCTTAACTTTTTTTTCCTCAACATCAACACTTGAGGAAAGAGGAGTCCAGACCTGTGAATTTTCATCAAGATAATATATTCTGAGAGTTTCTTCTTTAACCGGAACCCCTCCGTGAGCGGAAAGATACCCGGCAGAACATACAAGGTCGGAATAATTAAAGACAATAGTACCGAATTCCTCGAATATATAATCCATAATCTCTCCGGAAGTGGATTTAAATATCACTTCCGTTGTAAGTTCTTCGAAAGGGTAGTGAAATTCATCTTCCCACTTTTTTTCAGTGCTGTTCGCAGCGGAAACCAACCGGTGAAGTTCCCGGGGACTTCTATGGTCATCCGGGATTTGTGAAGGTATCCCTTCAGTAAAGTTAACCCTGCCGTCTTCGGAAAACCCGCCGCGCGGTATTTTAACTTCCGTCCTCCCCGATTTGCTTACTATCCGGTTAAAATCATCTTTTACAAGAGTGGTTCGAAAGAAAAGAACCAGATTCAAAGGCATCTCGATATCAGCAAATGTCTTAATATTATTTCCCTGTATTCTTACCCGGATGAGAGAGTTCCCCGGCAAATCTGTCCTGGGAACAAAAGTAAGGGAAGAAAGGACCTGCTCGCCATTAATAAACTTCTCTTCAGAAAAGTTTTCTACAATAACCTCCTCTCTTTCTATCCACTCTCCCGTATCCATTTTCTCACCATCGGGCTTTTCTACCTGATGAAGAGCTATACTCTCTTCTGCTTCATCCTCTCTGATAAACTGGTCAAAGAAGAAAGTTACGGAGGAATCCCTTTCAATATAGTCTTCGCGGTATTCAATTTCGCTTTCGTTTTCCACTGCATTATATTCTTCATTATTAAATTTATAGTAGATGGCTCTCGGCACTGCGGTGCTTATCACGGTTTCAACATGCATCGCCGCGTTTTCAGGGATTTCTTTTACCATGTTTCCCGATAAATCGGTAATTGCGCTGCTGCTTAGCGAAACAAAGAGGTTTACTTCATCCTGCCAGTTCCATATTATGTCATGCTCACCCCGTGAAATATCCACAATCAGCCTTTCCGAGTCCATATCCTCCCTCACTATCTCATAATCCTCGGCATCGAATGTCTTCTGCCTTGTGGGAGAGCTTGATGAATTTTGTATAGCAAGGCCGGTCAAATCGACGCTGGGGTTCTCCATGCCCTCATCCTTGAAAATATTCATATACTCATTAAACTGCAAAAAGAGCCTTATATCTCCCCCTATAACCGTATATGTTGCCGAGCTTAATTCAGGCCTTGTCCAATCTCTTTCCCATTTAAGATCATTTCGAAAAGAAACAGTGGGTTTGTCAATTGAAAAATTTCCGTGAGAATCCGCGGTTGCCGAAGATAGAATTCTAAGAAACGGCTCATTTCCGGCCTCGTATTCTCTTTTTCTCAGCTGCGAGTCCCACCTCGCTATCCTGTTTCTCTGTCTGTCGGAGAGAGAAAATTCAAGGACCGAACCGGCGCCCGCTGTGCTTACCGAAACCCCTCCAAGCTCAGCCAGGCTGAAACCCTGCTCAGTGTCGGGGTCTTCCCTTACGTCATTGAGTATAAATCCGCCGGAATCTGTCCTGTCCGGACAAAGCCTTGGATTTTCGTCCTTTTCGGCCTCTCCCGTGAATGCTATCAAAAGCCTGGAATCTCTGTGGCTGTAAGTGGAGCTTCCCATTTCATAAAAAACCGGGCGGGAATTATTCACCAGAAAGAATTCGCTGAAAATCTTTTCTCCATCTATGCCGGGTGTTTCACTGCAGCCGTTGTTGGGTGTAATCCTGAGCGCCGCATTTTCCTCGTACTCACCATCCAGGTCATCTTTCGTCCGCCATTTAAAATTCACCGTATTTGTAATTTTTTCAGATTCGTAGAGGGTGTCTATATTTGTAATCTGGTAGTCACCCGGCTGGCCGAAAAGCGCCGTGCCGTACTGGGTACTTCCTTCTGTTGCGATGCTCGCCCTTTCCCACGATCCCCCTCCTTCTTCCGGATCGTAGTCGGTGGAGTATTCAACCCGGAGGCGAACATCATCACCGTCTCTGTCGCTAACATTTACCTCCGCCTGAACTAAACCGCTTCCGTCCTTTATTTGAATCGGCTGGCTTAAATATTCATTTTCAGGGGGATAACCCGTTCTCTCGGTGCCGTAGATGTCCTGTTTATATTTCCGTATTCGTCAAAAGCCCACAGGCATCCCCAGTAATCAGTAATACCTTCTAATCCGTAAACAGTGTATGAATGTGTGTCAATATCATCTATCTCTATATATCTGGCGGAGGAGGTGTCGCGCTCAAGAACATAAGAATCCTCCGATACATACTCAGCGCCCGCGCTGGAGTACCACAGCTCATACCTGTCGAAGTTATTATCCAGCGCGCCGTCCCACACCCATTCAATTGTGGAAGCGGTGGGGTCTTCGGTGTAAAGACCTCCCAGGACGGGAGGCCTTGTATCTACCACAAAAGCCTCGGAAAGACCGGTCGCGCTCTCATCCCTTCCATCGGTAAAAGAAAGCTCTACAACTGCGCTTGCGTGCTCGGTATCCGGGATATCCTCTGCCGCATTCCAGACAAAGGTATAGGTGCTGAATTCTTCCGTAAAAAATATTTCACTGTCAAACCTTTCATCTTCATAAGCCGGAGTCATTTCCCTTCTTTCACCGGCGCCTAACCAAAAAGAACACCCCTCATAGACATAGGAAGAGTATTCAATATCATAATCCCTGCCCTTAAAAAGAATATCTGCCAGGCCGGAGCCGTCTCTGCGCTGTTCGACCGATACTATTTCTACCTCCGGCGGATGATTCGTCTTCTTGCTCAAAGTGTCGGAATAACTGAAATTCCCGTATTTATCATAAGCAAACAGGGCAAAGTGGTAAACAGTGTCCGCTTTAAGGCCGGAAACCGTTATGGTGGATACACCGCCGAAGTCTTCCTCTCCGAGCGGAGAGTAATCCTGAGAGGTAATATAGTCGTCATAATAATCTCCGTCGGAGTAATGCCACGGGTCATCCCACTGGGAGCTCTCATCCAGATAATATATAACATATTCGCTGAAGTTATCGTCTGAGGCAGGGGTTGAAAATTTTAGAGTCAGGCTTTCAGCATCATATTTATCCGTAGGAATGAGAGCCCCGGGCTTTTCCGGGTTTCTGTTATCCACGAAAAAATCAGATGAAGTCACAGTAGTGGAAGCGCCGTGAATATCAGAAACGGTGAATTTAACCTGCAGATCGCCTTTGAATCCCTCCCCCAGGTGCTCGCCTGTCTTCCAGAGAAAGTCATAAACCCGGTCATACTCATCCAGTGCCTCATAGAAATAATAATCACCCGCTCCATCATCCCATATGCCATCCAGCGTGGCGCTTTCGTCGTCAACTAAATGCCAGTCTCCGGAAGGATGGGTGGAGTAATGAAACCGGCTGATACGGCAGTCATTAAACTCGCTGTCTTTAATCCTGAATTTAACATCCACATGATACCTGTTATTGTCCCTGTAATTGAGAGGATCCCTTTCCAGAACGAAATCGAGTTCCCTGGGCTTAGAGGCGACCCATTCCCCTTCGGGAGGCGTATTTACCACCTGACCTTCCGACCACTCCCCGGCCTTCTTGGCCGTATTTATTGCCTGAACCTGCCAGAAATAGGTTTTAGGCTCCACATTAAGATGGACATACGTGGAGCGCCCTATATTACCCCAGAAAGAGCCGGAACTGTCGGTGGTCCCGACTGCCCCAGAGAGTATATTCCAGGGGCCTTCTTTTGAGACTGTGCTGACACGGAGATTATAAGCAAGCTGTTTCTCATCTGTCTGCTCATCATACCCGGAGCCCCACTGAAGGTTAAGATGCTCGCCGTCGTAATATCCGCCAAAACCCTCATCCGGAGGCTGCGGCGGCTCATTTACCGGACCGTGATTGTTAACATAGAGCCTGTCGTTGTCATAACGCAGTCCCCAGAGCATATCCACCCTGCCGTCACCGGTAAAATCGGAAAGAAAAATAGACCTTGTTTCTGTATCTTCGGAGAAATTATCCCTATAAATATTAAATGGCCACATACTTCTGTGTTTATATACTCTATTATTTTCTATGTTTCCTACTGCGTAGTCCATCATCCCATTTCCGGTTACATCGGCAGAAGATATTGAATAGCTGCAGTCTTCTTCATTGCTTTTTTCTTTAAGCTTAAAATTTCCGGAGCCGTCATTTAGATAATACGCGTTTTCTATACCATCGGTATGAGCATTTGCGGAAATAAAATCCCAGTGGCCGTTTCCATTTAAATCAGCAATAACAACACCTCTTGTATTAAAATCTTCTTCTAAATCTATCTCTTTATAAGTAAATTCTCCGTTTTTATTATTTATGTAAACTCTATTAGGACCATTGGAATTTCCAGCTATTATATCAAGGTATGAATTACCATTTAAATCAGCAAGCCCTACATCATTTGTTTCATCATCTTCACTTGATTCCCACCCCAATTGAAAACTGCCATCACCTTGATTTTCAAAAACTCTTATTTCTCCCGCATATAACGCTTCAACAACATCCATATACCCATTACGGTTCATATCTCCTACTGCTATAACCCTAGTGCCACTATAATCTTTACCAAATTCGAGTTTTTCATTAAAAACCCCATCACCGTTATTGTAGTATATTTGTATGCCATCTATCTTTTCAGGTCCTCCTTTATTTGCAAATATCAAATCAAGATGTCCGTTATTGTTAAAATCCGCAAGCATAACTGAACTTGCATATGTTTCTTCTATGCTCTGGGAATGTTTAAATAAGTTTTCTCCATTTTCTTTTCCTTTATTGAAATAGATATCAACCTTATTATCACCACCATAACGTGCAATTACAATATCAGAATAACCGTTATTGTTAATATCTCCGGCAGCATGTCCCGAATAAGATTCTTCCTCCGGATGCTCAAAGCTCTGCCGGAAAATAAAATGGTTCATCACAAACTCCGCATTTTCTGCATACTCGGAATGGTTATTCTGTTCATCCCAGGTCCTTACTGCCCAATAGTAATACTTATTGGAAAGCAGCTCTCCGGCAGAAGGGCCGGTGGACCCGTAGATGCAGTATTCTTCTTCGGAATAGACCTTCCCGCTGTCCCACATACTTCCTTTTCCATCCTCAATCAAACTCCAATCAGTAGATACAATGACCTGCCACGCACTCTGTTCTGATTCGGGATCCGGCTCCCAGCTGAAAGTGGGTTCTGGGGTATCTATGCCTTCCGGGTCAACTTCCCCCTCGCACTTAAGCTCCTGCGGGGGCTCCATTGCGAGGCAGAAAGCGGCGGATAAAAAAACTATCAGTATTAAAAGAAGGTTCTTTCTCATTTTCTCTCTTTAAGAATAATAATGCAGAATCTACAGGAAAAACAAATATTTCCGTCCGGAAGAAAAATCAAACCTGCCATTTTTATCTTATTATGGCGATTCTGCGGGTATGCTCTATTGTCCCCTCGTCAGACCTTACTCTTATGCGCAGGAGATAGCCGCCCTTGGAAACATCCTGTCCCCTTTCATTTTTTCCAAACCACTTAATTGTGTTTTCTCCTATGCTTCCACCTTCCGTGCCCCTGTCAAATTCCCATTCTTTTACAAGGTACCCCATCATGTCATAAAGAGAAAGCTCTACCGAGGCATCCTGGTTAAGGGTATATGTAATGGTTGTATACTGGTCTCCCCTGTCAAACCTGGCTGGATTGGGGTAATTGGAGACATCTGTAATGACTCTGTCCGGAATTCCCGTATTTGCCGCGCTAGATACCTCGGACCAGTCACTCCAGTTGCCTGCCCTGTCCCGGGCGCGGACACGGTAGTAGAAAAACTGCTCGGGCTCCTTGTTTTCCATGAACATGCTGTTTTTAGGCCTTTCCTCTTCGCCTTCCGGCTGTATGTATGAGACATGATGCCATATCGGGGAAGCGCCTCTCCTCTCCTGCACCTCATAAATCTCCACTCCGCTTTCCCTGTCGGTTCTGTCATCGAAAGCGGGATCCCAAGAAACATTATAGCTTGTGGGCTCGTCATCATAACCTCTCTGCGCCTGAGGCTCTCCCGGGCTGGAAGGCGGATTTAAGTCAACCCGAAACTCCGCCATTCCCACCTCTGATTCATGAAGGACGCCTTCGGGATCGCGCGCCTGCGCCTTGACCCGGAACTGATACACATCCCCGTGCTCCAGGGCTAAGCCCTCAGCAGTGGCATCCACAGTAATTTCACCCGGCTCGTCTGAATAACGCCCCAGGTGTACCCAGTCCCCGCCCGCAACGCTGTACATGGTATTCCTTACTCCGTCAGGAGAGGGGGTTTTTATATTCCAGCTGGCCCTGACGGTGGTGGCCGAGTTTATCCACTCACTTACCTCCACATCAGTGACCTTTGGAGCATAAGCATGCATTATGTTAAGAGGATAAGACCAGTAGAATTCCTCCCCGGGCATCCCCCCCATATCCCTTATCTGGCGGGATGAAGGATTAATCCGGATATCATCCTGCTGATTTGTATCTATGGCTACCGAGAGGAATTTTCCGCTGAAATCGGCCTCCTCGTTTATATCTACAGCTACAACAAAGCTTCTGTAGTCCGTACTTATCACATTGCCGGTTGTAAGGTTTACAACTGAGGTACCCCCTGAGAATATGTCCTCACCGGACGATACGAGGTTTTCCTCCTTTAATTCACCGGAGCCGTCGGGGTCATGATAGATTTTTATTGCGTCAATATCCGCATCGCTTACACCCTGATAAGTAACATACACATCCTCCCCGTCTTCCTCTTCCTTTACAACCCTTTGATCAAAATTCCTTATTCTGATGCTATCAAGAGTGGGCTTTCCATCGGCGCCTGCGGGCGTAAGGGTTGATACCCGCACATCAAAATTACATACGGGAACATCCTCTTCTCCCTGGCGCGCGCCTATAAACTCAAGGGTCGGATCTTCGGTTAAAAAGTTCATCTCCAGCGTGTCTATATATGCCTCATCGCTGTCTATGGGATATTCATCCTGTTCAGCCATCATATTATCACCGCTGAGAGAAAATATTCCCGGCGCGTTTACTCTTGCTCCCGGGGCATGTCCGGGCTCAGCATCAAGAGCTATGTCATATACTATGAAATATCTTCTGGCCCTCGCCCCTATGACCTGCGGTATTTCAAGGTCCACATAAACATCCCCGGCTATGCGGAAAATGTCTTCGCCGGAGGAAATAAGGGTGTCAATTTCCGGCTCAAAAACCCCGTTGTTGTTTGCGTCGTAGTATATCTTAACCGATTTAATATCCTCAATATTTGCTTCGCCCGTAAGGTCTATCCTCAGCTGATCCCACTCAGCCGTTCCCGCCGGAATCATGGGGTCGGGATTCCTGGTAGTCAAGGTGAACTGATCCATAAGAACATTCTTCTCTCCCTGAACAACTCTTTCGGGAGTAGGCGCCCTTCCGTCATCATCCCTTTCCACGGTAATGCGGACAGTATCGTCAAACTCCCGTATTTCCGCAAAAGATGAATTATATTCAAAATTCTCCACCTCGTCCCAGTCCCCGATATATCTGAAGTCCTCATCTGAAAATGATATGCCAACTTCCTTTCCTACATCGGCGGTATTATCTATCTCAAGCACTATGAAATAAACTTGAGGAGATGTGGTTATCGTCTGGTACCTGGCCTCTCTGAAATCAAGCTCGCATTTTCCGTCGATGAATACATTGAGCCTGTCGCTCACAAGCTCATCTGTGGCCGGGTTAAAAACACCTTCACCCCCGGTGTCCCTGTAGAGCCGCGCGCTGGCTATATCGGCATCGCCTGCGTCGCCTTCAAGAAACACATCCATTCCGGTCCATATAAACGCATGGGCGTCGGTCTCCAGCGTCAACGAAGTAAAAACAAGCCTTGAATAGGGGTGATCCGCCACGGTTTCTTCATCAACCTCTCCTTCTTCATAGAGGTACCTGAGGTGCTCAAAATAATCAACACTGTCTCCCTGGATAACAGCCCCGGGCACCTCGTCCTCTGTACTTACAAGAAGGGTATCCTCAGTGGGCCTTATTTCAATCCGTTTTGTCTCAAAAGGTATGTTTTCAGAGCTCACCTCATGGGGATAAGCCACCTCTATATCCGACCTGTGCCCTATCCTCAACCCCACTTCGCTTTCTGTATCGGCGTCCGAGGAGATGTCCGCTACAATAAACCAGTAATTCTCTTCCGTATCAACATTCTGTCTCCCGCGACCTTCAGCAAAATCCAGGTTAACCGTTGCATCGGTAACCGTTCCGGTGGCAATGAGAGTATCAATCTCGGGGCTGAACCCGGGAACATCCCCCGGATCATGGGGCGACTCATTCCTGTAAACCGCCACCCTGGTAAAATCGCTGTCTCTTGAATGTTCATTTCCTGTCCGCCTTAATCTTATCCCCTCCCAGTCAATCTCATACCCGCAGACCTGAGCCCTTACAGTAGCAAGAAGCTCGTTTCTTGAGCCCTGGTATACCCATGGATCCGCATCATCCCTCGGGGTCAGTGTCATTGTCCTCGGGGAAGCTACTATAGTTGAAACCTCGGTTCTGTAAGGAAGATTTTCTTCACTCATCGTATTGGGGCTCTGCAAGACAAAGTTCGCCGGTTCATTTACTGCCAGCTCTATTGTCCTTCCCGGCTCGGCCTCGTTGTTTATATCCATGGTGATAAAAAACGCCTTGGGCAACGGGTTGAAACGGCTGTCGGGCTCTCCCAGCATCTGAGCCTTCTCAGGGGGTATCCATATTCTGCACCTTCCGTCAACGAACCTGTTTCCGGTGGATATTGCCACATCCACTTCCGGGTTGAACTGCCCGTCATAATCCCTGTCCAGCCAGAGTGTAACATCATCGATATCCTCTCCCCGGGCGTTGCCTTCCTGATAGATAGTCAACGCAGGCTGACTGCCGTCAAGCGCATCCCGCCAGTGAGCATAAGATATTTCTGTCTCAAAATTAAGCCTTAGAGCCGGAGCGTCGGTTCTACCCTGGACAAATAGACCGTCCTCAATGCCGGTTTCCGGATCCCTTATCAGATGCGACGCATCTGAAGGGGTCACCGTAACCTTATCGGGATACGGCCTAACTGTTTTTTCGGAAACGGATATGGGCAGGTGGCTCTCCGAAACCTCATTGGGCCACGACACATCAAAATAATCCGGCTCGGCTATCCTTATACCAAGCTCCTTGTCTTCGGGGGCATAGGGGTTAAGGTCCACTGTTATAAGATAGGTTCTCGGGTAGCCCTCCACGCTGCTGTCCCTTATATCCTGGTAGTTATCCTCAGGGAACTCAATGGATGTGGTAGATGAGACAAATACATCAGATCCTTCCGATATGAGCCTGTCCGGTTTACCCGTAGGTGTATCGGTCGATGTATTCACTACCGGCTGGCCCCCGGGCCCGGTGGATCCCGAAACCCAGTACCAGACCTTAACAGCGTCAACCCATTCATCCGGAAGGTCTCCTGTCTTATCAACGTCAATCCCTCTCCATATTATTGAGTGGGCGCTTGAGCGGAGCTCCATAATGGAATAGACCCTGTTCTCTTCGCCCTGCTGGATATTTCCTATTGAAGAATCCACACCCATCAAAAGTGTGTCAACTGTCGGTTCTATCTCAGGTACTCCCGACTCCACAGGGAATAAATCTTCCTCATCGGGCTGCTGGACGCCGTCCCGGTTTCTATCATTAAATGAAAGAACCCTATTCTCACCTGCATCATCCCTTGCCACCACCCGGTCCGGAGAATCTATTCTCACTCCTGCCGTTGCCCCTATTGTAGCCGCCGCGTCAATATCAACTGCAACAAAATATGTCTGGGTTGACTCCCTTATGGTTTGGGCGCGCGGCTCTTCAAGGTTATTCGGATTGCGCAGCGTAACCATAGAAACCCCGTCAATCTCTTCGCCGAATCTGTCATTTCCGGAAGAAATAAGCTCATCCATATTCGGGTGAAACTTGCCGTCCTCCGTAACGTTGCGGTAAATCCTGACGCTATCTATATCTTCATCGCTTACTCCGTCACCCGTAAGCGTCAGATCCAGCCTTGTCCAGTCAATCGTGTACCTTGTGGTCACCATATCAATGGCAAGCATTCCCACCCTGCTGTCGGCCTGTTTTATTGTTTCCGTGCTTGATATAAGAGATTCCCAGGGCATAACGATATCACCGGGAGAGGTCATAATCGTAGTTGTCGGGGTCTCTATAACAAAATTATTATCTGCAACCTGCGCCCTGTCGGCATACCACCTGCCGGTCGCTCCGAAATGGTCCTTCTCCCAGCGCAGAGAGAAACTGTTCTCCGGCTCCGCATCATAGGCGATATCCACCGTCACAAAATAACTTCTTATGGAATCCCTTATAATCTGAGGATGCTCCTCCAGCTCCGTCAAATCAAGTATTGCATTTCCACCGGAAAAAGTTCCCGATGCAAGAAGAACCTCCGGGGATGTGCCCAGATTGTTGTCAGGATCGTCCGGGTCCGGGGGCGTAAAGACGCCGTCGCCGTCGCCGTCATACCATACCCTTACCGCATCAATATCCTCATCCGGAACCTCGCCCTCAAAATCAATTCTAAACCCGTGCCATTCAGCGGTCCCGGTAGTAGTAAAGATGTCAAACCTTTCCATAAGCACATTCGTGTGGTCCTGATAAGTCAGTTCAGGGGCTATCCGTTCACCCGTCTCCGAATCGCTGTAGGGTCTTACAATCGCCCCGCCGATAACCAGGTCATCCGAAACTCCGCTAATGGTGTCATCCGTACTGTCGGTAACCTCTATCTGCAGCGGCGGAACATCGGGCGGATCGGTTACTACCGAAGAGCGAAGCTGGGCTCTTACCTCTCCCGGATTTCCCTCCTGCAGGGATTCAGAAAAATCCCAGGTGTCTCCTATGTTCAGATAAGGTTCATTTCCCTCCGGGTGTCCGGAATGGACCACATTTATGGAAGCTACCTCTACATAATAATGCCAGGTATCGGTTGACCCGTAGGGATCATAATGATCGGGGTGACCGGAAGCGAAATTTCCGTAATCGTCAATTGCCCTTATATTTACATCCTGAGCCACATAAACCGAACCCACTCCCGGATGCTGTATATCAAATCCTTCTGCCTCAGCCGGAAAGGCCTCAACCTCCTGCGCGGCCCTGTCCCAGTCCCTGGAAGGCTGTTCCTGAGCATAAATAGTATGTTCACCGGCATTGCGGTCAGTATAGTAAAAGGATGTTTCGTAGCTTCCTGACGAAATAGCTACCAGGTTTATTCCCCAGTCTTTTGCGTTGTCGGAAAAGTCAGCATCTATTGAGTCAGACCACAGGGCCAGGTTCGTCGTTTCGTCAACTGCCGAGTAGTTGCCGTACTTATCCCTTGTCTGCACTCTCATAACATAATTCGTTGAACCGTATTTCTGGTAATCCGCATTCTCATGACCTACAATTATCCTTCTGGGATCTGAAACAATCTCAAGCTGCGAAATTTCTCCGCCTGCCACCTCGACATCCTGCCTGGCCCTTGACCAGCCGCCGTCCGCCCTCTCGGCCTCCATATTCCATCTTCCGGCCCGGTAAATCTTAAGGTAGTAAGAGGCGGTGTGAGTATCGGTGGTAATTTCCACGCTGCTTGTGGTCTCCCAGGTGGTTGAAGACTCAGAGAACTCATATATGCCGGAATGAGCGTCCCTTATAAACAGCTCTATTTTCTCACTTGTTTCAACCTCCGCCCTGTTGCCGAATTCATCCTGGGTCTGCACATCAATACGCCAGCTCGTAGCACCCGCCCTGAGGGGGTCGTCGGAGGTATATTCTTCAGAAATAAAAACAAGCTGGTCAATGCCTGCCGGATCCACTCTCTGCTCCTGGCGTCCCGTACCCCAGTCAAGTTCTTCAGGGCCCCTTACATCAATCCTTGGGTTACCCCTGATGTTATCCTTATAGTAGAACTCAGCCCAGTAGGTGTCGGTGCTTATATGCATATGCGGGGTATCGGGATGCCACTCCTGAACATAGGAAAATGTTCCCGCATTAGTTTCAAATTCGCACCACGAAGAATCGGAATCAAGGGTCAGTCTGGTGGTCTCTTCTACCGGTTTTTCATTTCCAAACTCATCCACCGTATGAACCCTCATGAGAGATGACCAGTCACCTGCGCGCAGCACTTTCGGGTCGCTTTCAAAAGTAACCCTCTGTATCCCGGCGGGGTCAACCCTGACTTCGCAGGCTGCATCACCCCTGGGCTCATAAGGATCACCGGTACCGCTCAAGCCTGCCGTGGCTGTTAATGTGTGGGAAGAAAGGGTTATCTCATCCCATGAAGCCTTCTGTTCATAGTAGTAAAACTCTGCCTGACTTTCGCCGGCGGGTATCAGAATATCCTGTAATCCGTTGCCCCTGCTGTCGGTAAGCGGGGCGCCTCCGGGATAATAGAATTCGTGGCGCGGCCTCACCCCGGAACCCTGCGCTGCCCACTGGGAACCGGAATCCGTATAAATATCAACCCTCGTATCTGCCGTAACGGCATCATTACCGTACTGATCTTTTCTAACAAGCACAAATGGGGTGTCAGGGGAGGGATATCCCTCTCCGGCATCCGCTCCAGCCTCAAATTCGGGGTTCTTGGAATCAAAGACAAGGTAGTCCGCCGTTCCTCCTACTGTCCTTATCCACGCCGACTGCCCGCTAATGGCCCTGGTTGACGCCGAAATATCTATAATCGCCTCATCCCCGGCAAACTGCGATACTGTGTAATTTATACCCGTTACGGCGCCGGATGAATCCACCACTGACGTTTGAGGGTCAATCTGGCTGCCCTGGTTTTCATCTCCACTTTCGAGCATCTCGGTAAAGGTTGCATTATATGTAGATATCTCAACCTCCAGTCCCGCGGCGCCTTCGGTCGTTATATTGTAATAATTATCCGTCGCGTATGCCGTTATCTCTCTTGAATCTCCTGCCGGCACATCTACCGGTTCCATCGGGTGAACCGTAAACCTTGAAACCGGACCGGGATGGATTGTAATTTCTGTTTGCTCTCCGTATATATCATTGAAAGCGTACATGCTGTCTTCTACCCTAACTGTTCTGCTACCGGCCCTTCTCAAAGTAACATCCCCTTCCCAGGTATTCTGACCGGCATCTTCAGCCGTAAATGTATAGTCACTGGGCAGACCTGCCCCGGGAGCCTCCTGTGAACCGGACCATGTGGAATCCTCGTCCGCCGAAAAGATTACCGTTCCCTGGTAAGCGCGTTCTGCCGGATCAGATCCACCGTCAGCGATATTGCCGTATTCATCCCGCGCAGTTACCGTAACATCCCTTGAAGAACCCGCCGTGGCATCCTCAATACCGGTCACCTCAAGATAGGAGGCAAAACCCGGATCAAGCGGAACAGGCGTTGATGTAGCCCTATCAACGCTGTAGAGATAACTGCCGGTGGAATCCGCATAGATATAGTTGTTCTCAAGAACCGTTCTCAAGCGCAATGATGTAAAGCTCCTGTCCCCGCCGGTAAGGTTCCTGTCTCCGGGAAGGCCTGCCTGCGGATCGTTTGAAGAAAGAGTTACACGGGTATCGGTAGAGACAAGGTTCCAGTATTCATCGGTTGCCCTTACGGTTATGTCAAAGCCCGAACCGGCTGTCTGTATGTCAGGCTCTCCGGCAATGCCATCCGATGAGCCGGGCTCGGGAGATTCTCCGGGAAGAACCACCTGGAGACGGGAGACTTCATTCGGAAAGACCTCTATTTCCGGGGTTGTAAACGAGTCAAGTTCTCCCGATACATCAACAAGCGTAAGCGACCAGCCTCCCGGTGGAGATGTTCCTAAGTTTCTGGCGGTTCTGAATTCAACATCCTCATCTCTTCGACCGTCGGAAAGAGAACCGGTGGGAATATCCAGAGCATACGGGTCTTCAATATGCAGATAAACTTCCGCCTGGGAATCCGCTATATTCCACCAGTCGTCGCAGGCCTGAAAATCGGCAATAAAAGAATCTCCTGCAGTCTGTTCTTCGGGAGAGCCGCTTATTCCTTTCTCTGTATTTCCCACGTCTTCCTCAAGCCCCGGAACAATAACCCTCAGCTGAGTGGCTACATTGGCCTCCACATCTATCGGCTCTGATTCATCCGAGGAGTAGGGCGGAACCTCTCCCGAGAGATCCTCCGCAATTAAGGTTGTCTCGCCCGTACGGGCGGTAACAAGTGTAATATCAGTCTCAGCGGTGCCGCCGCTAAGCTCTATATTCTGCGGTTCAAAGCCGTAGTCCTCCCAGTGAGGGTCATCCGCATACAAGAGGGCCTCTGAATCAGCGGTTCCCACAACATTCCAGTTTTCGTCAGTAAGGTTGACAGTTACGGGAAACGACTCTCCCGCTGTCTGCGTATCCGGCTGGCCTTCTCTTCCTTCTTCGGAGCCGGGAACCGCCGATACGCCGGGGGGCAGAACCTGCAGCCTGTCGGGCTCTCCCACCTGAACAGTTATTTCCTGCGACTCGTCACTGTCAAGGCTGTCGGAAGGAGCTGTGTCCTGAACCGTTATTTTATGCTCGCCGACTGTTCTTAAAATAACATTAAAATCCGCCGTTCCCTCTTCAAGCTGCTTTTCTTCTTCCGCCTGGCCGTATTCATCCGTGACGGATACCGACACAGTGGGAGAAGATTCTTCAACAAGGTTCCACCAGGTATCCACCGCATCAACCGTAACCGTAAACTCCACTCCCGCAGTCTGAACCTCCGGAGAACCGCTTCTGCCGTTATCCTGAATATTGCCCCCATCGCGCGAAACTCCGGGCACCAGAACCCTCAGGCGCTGCGCCACGTTAGGATTGACCTTAAGATCTTCAGAGGTGTAATTGACCCTGTCGGGGTGAGCTGCCGTAACAGTGGAGTACCCGGCCGTATACAGGGTCACGGGCACAGACGTTGAACCGCCGGCTACATAAACATCTCCCGGATCGGTATCATACAGATCACTGGTAAATACTTCCACGGTCTCGCTTGCATCGGTAATATTCCAGAACCTGTCAGTTATGTTCACCCGGACATCAAATTCTTCCCCGGCTGTCTGCTCCTGTGGAGTTAAATTTGATTTTTTGCCGAAAGGCTCCTGTGGATCTTTAACCTCATCTTCCAGGGCATTGCCCGCAAGAGCCTCTTCGCCTGGAAGAAGGACCTGAAGACGCGCAGGTATATCCGGCTCAATTTCTACAACAGAAGATACAGATGAGGCATAGGGCTCCTCCACACTGTCATCGTCATGAGCCGCAACCGTCCAGGTAGACGCGCTCACAAGAGTAAGATTAAAATCCCTGTAACCGGTTTCACTGTCAAGCCTTCCGGCAGACGGAGCTTTGCTAAACGGATCTTCAGGCTCAAGTTTAACCCGCGGGCGGCGCCATGATTCAAAGTCGGTAACAATATTCCATGCCGCATCGGTAAGATAAACCCTTACGGTAAACTCTTCTCCCGCTGTCCTCGGCTCAACCTCCCCCTCCTTTCCGATTCCGGGAATATTTTCTTCATCAGGGTGTATAAGCGCCTGCAGACGCTCAGGAGCGCCGGCTTCCACAGGCACCGGCTCAGAGTAGTCTCCCGCCAGCTCATCCGAGGGATCATCCGTTGATACGTAAACCCTCCAGCCATGGGCGTCTTTAGTTACCATAGTAATGCCATCTTCAAAAGTATATTTTCCGTCAATAAGCTCCTGCGGGGAAGTGGTCTCTGTAACATTGGGGTCGTCGCACCAGATTCGTACAATTACTTCCGTATCATAATTTCTGTTCCACCACTGGTCAACAGCCATCACCTCCACATCAAAGGACTCCCCTGCCGTCTGGGCTTCAGGTTCGCCCTCTCTTCCGTACGGCTGCTGGGCTGCGGGAGAACCCTCCCATCCGCCGCTCTGATGGGTGACTCCCGGGACAAGAGCTATCAGGCCAACCGCTTCATTTGCCTCCACGGAAACCCTTGCGGTTGTATATGATTCAAGAGTTTCATCAGTATCATCAGCCCTTACCCAGGATTCGGCAGCACGGGCAAGCCTTACGCTGAAGGTCTCAGAACCGTCCCCAATTTCCTGCTGGAGAGGCTCTATGTACTCCGGAGGAACATGCTCATCCTCAACTGAAAGAGAAACCATGGGTTCCGCTGAGGCATTTACATTCCAGTAGCTGTCAACCGCATATACATCCACATCAAAAGGCTCTCCGGCTGTCTGGGCTTGCGCTTCCCCTGTTTTTCCTGACTGAGTTCCGGGAGCATATTCCTCGCCCGGAAGCACCGCCAGAAGTTTCTCCGCTTCAGCGGGAATAACATCTATTTTTGCCGTACGGGTTGAAAGCAGAACCTCATCCGTATCATAGACTTCTATCCGCCATGAGTCATTGGCCGTCTTAAATGTTGCCGTAAATGTTGATATACCCTGCTTAAGGGTCTTCTGCGGAGACTGGGTATCATTGGGGTCCTGAGTCTGTATTAAAACCTCGGGCTCTGCCGATTCATTAAGGTTCCAGAATTCATCCACGGCCCTTACGGTAATTTCAAAAGCCTCTCCGGCGGTCTGCTCCAGGGGACTTCCGCTCAGTCCCCTTTCGCTGCCGGGATCATGAGTCATGCCGGGGACCTTTACAGAAAGTTTTTCGGCATCAGCCGGCTCCACATAAAACTCCCCGGATTCATAAGATGCAAAAACCTCTTCTGAATCAAAGGCAGTTATTTTGTGACTCATATTGGCTGTCTTCATTACCATTTCAAATGTTGTTGTTCCGGATACCAATTCTCTCTCGCTGTCAAACACCGCATTTTCATCGGTTGTTTCAAGTTCTATAATACCCCCGGCCTCATGGTTGATATTCCACCAGCTGTCAACAGCTATAACATCAACCTCAAAAGAGACCCCCGCTGTCTGCGCCTGGGGAGAGCCTTCCCCTTTTCCGTCATCTCCGGAGAATGGCTCTTCTCCCGGGTCGCTTCCCGGATCCTTTGTCTCCCCGGGCAGAAGGGTAATTAACTTGACCGCTTCATCCGGCTGTATGTAAACAGGCGCCGATTCTCCTTCTTCCAGGGCATCTGTTTCAGACCTGTCGGTAGCAGTTATCTTCCACTGTGTATTTGCGGTAAGGGCAGTCACATCAAACTCCCTGCTTCCCTCATCAAGATATCTGTCAGAGGGCTGCAGGCCGTAAGGGTCATCTATTCTTACCCTTACAAGGGGGTTGTCTTCGGGATTAATATTGTAATCATCATCAACAGCATTTACCCTGACCGTAAACTCTTCTCCGGCAACCTGCTCCTGCGCTTCCCCGGTTTTACCTTCAAGAGAGCCGGGCTCGGCTTCCTCGCCGGGCAGCAGTACCTGCAGACGCTCGGCCGGAGACGGCAAGACCTCAAACTCGGGAGTAGAAAACGATTCATACACCCCCTCGCTCTCCCCGACAGATTCGGCAAGAAGAATCCATGAACCCGCTTTTCTGTTTATTATGTCATAGCCGCGGGTTCCGCCGCTTAAATAATCGGGATTATAGGATTCATACTCAACATACGGGTCATTTACAGAAATTTCCACTTCATCGCTTCTTTCCTCTATCAGATTCCAGTGCCTGTCAACCGCCTTAACCCTTGCCTCAAAACCTTCGGAGGTATAATGCGAGTCAGGCGTGCCGGTAAAACCGGCAGCGGAGCCCGGCTCATGCTCCATACCGGGAAGAAGGGCTATCAGCCTGTAATCATCCTCATCCGGGCGAACCTCAAACTCATCCGATACATCCGAGACATAACCCGAACCGTATGCCGTTATCGTATGCATCGTATTGGCCGTTCGCGGGCTGAGCTCAAAATCAGTCTGTCCATCCATAAGGTAATCTGAGTCGCCCTCCGGAAGAGAGGAATATTCATCTGAAGTAAAAAAGTATATTTCTGAATATTCAGCTCTTTCATCAAGCAGGTTGTAGTTGTTATCCACATCATAAACCGTGAAAGTGAAAGTGGAGCCGGCAACATGAATATCCGGTTCTCCGGTTCTTCCGCCGCTCTGAGCCGGCGCCCTTTCCTGGCCGGGAAGGAGAATCAAAAGACGCTCGTCTTCATAATTCGGCGCTACCGGAATTTTAACGCTGGTGGTTGAAATGAGCGCTTCGGATACATCCGAGGCGGTAAGAGACCACTCCATTCCTTCCAGTTCATCCGCCGTTTTAAACGTTACGGTGAATGTTGAAATGCCGTTTTCAAGGGTCCTTGAATCCGGATGAGTATCGTGTGGATCTTCTGTTTCAACCAGTACCTGAGGCTCTGCGCCCTCGTTTATATTCCAGTACTCATCCACGGCCCTTACTTCAACAGTAAAACCCACCCCGGCTGTCTGCTCCTGCGGCTCTCCGGATATTCCGCTTGCCGTTCCCGGCATGTAATCCTGCCCCGGGACCTTAAGCGCCAGTTTTACAGCATCATCAGGTTCAAGATAAAGAGAAGAACTGCCTGAGGAAAGATCATACTCCGTATCGTACTCCGATGCACTTACAGTATGCTGCATATTTGCGGTCTTCAGAGTCAGGTAAAATTCAGCGGCGCCGTCAGAGAGAGAAGATGTTGAAGGTATAATCGCATTCGGATCAGTTGAAGTTATCTCGACAGAAGCCGTTGTGGAGACAATATTAAAATTATTATCTACAGAATATACGCTGAAACTGAATTCGCTGCCTGCAGTCTGATTCTGCGGCTCTCCCGATTTACCGTCATTTAAGTAATTCTCAGCCGGTGTATGTTCTTCTCCCGGCAGCACGGTTATAAGTTTATGCGGTTCTCCCGGTTCACAGTAAATGCCGGGATGGGTCTGTTCCTGGAGAGACGGGGAAAACAGATCCTCAGCCGTAAGAAGTGTTTCGACACCGGCCCTCGAGAGCGTAACATCAAAGAAAGCAGCTCCCTCTTGTATTTCTTTCGGTGTGCCCTCAATAATATCCTGCGGATAATCACTAGTAAGGTCAATTTGGGCCTCTGCATCATAATCTATATTCCAGAATTCATCAACCGCTCTAACCTCCACTTCAAAAGGTATGCCGGCCTGCTGGGTTTCAACCTCTCCCGCTCTACCGTCATTTTCCACATCTCCGCCTTCTCCGTACTCTCCCGGGGCAAGTACCTGCAGCCTGACCGGATCATTAGGCTCTGTAAAGACACCCTCGGGAGTTGTGTAATTTTCAATGCCGGAGGCAGAGGCGGTTACGCTCCATGTTGAATGCGCCCTTCTGAAATCCAGCGTAAAACCTGCCGACCCCTCAGTAAGAGATTTATCCGGAGGATGCGTATCGTACGGGTCTTCCGTAGTTATTCCGACTGTTCTCTCATCCTGGGTTACATTGAAAAATTCGTCAACGGCATACACATCTATCTCAAACGGCTCTCCCGCTGTCTGCGCCTCGGGAGCCCCTGTCTTACCGGTTAGAGAGCCTTCCACATGCTCCTCTCCGGGAAGAACAACAAGGAGTTGCTCCACTTCAGCCGGCTCTGTGTAAACCGGCTGGGATGTATGCGGTTTAAGATCAGGGGTATCCGTGGTGGAAACCGTAACCTGCCAGTAATCATTAGCCGTCTTAAATAAGTAGTTCTCCTGAGTATAGTCAGTAAAATTTATTTCTTTTTCTGCGCTGTGGGGATCATCGGAGGCTAATTCAACATTAGCGGGAGAAGATGCCTGATTCCAGAATTCGTCGACAACCCTCAGCGTAACTTCAAATTCCTCTCCGGCGACCTGGGTGTAGGGCGTCTGGCTTCTGCCCGTTTCACTTCCCGGGTCGGCCTCTTCACCCGGCAGCAGAACCTGAAGACCATAGGGCTCCGCCGCTTCTACCGGGATGCCGCTTGAGGTATCCGGAAGAATATTATCTCCCTCCGTAGTGGAAACCTTAATCTGCCAGGGGTCTCTCTGGGCATCCCTTAAAATTACCCAGAAATCCCGGGTCCCGCCGGAAAGACCCTCTTCTCCCTCTGCCTCATGGTGAGGGGTATCCGCCTCAATCTCAACCGCCGGATTCGCGGAGGGCTGAAGATTCCAGAACCGGTCAACCGCGTTAACCGTAACATCAAAACTCTCTCCTGCAGTAACGGAGTCGGCATCTCCGGACTTACCCTCCGGCGAACCGGGTTGGGCCGTTTCTCCCGGAACAAGAATTTGAAGTTTTTCAACCGGAGCGGGCTCGACAGGTATATAAGAGGATGTGTAGGTATCCCATCCGTCAGCTTGGGCCGTGACGGACCACACCGCCTGCGAATCATCATCCCAGGCGGTTTTTAACACTATACCGTAATCCCTGCTGCCCTGAAAGGTTCTCACCCTGGGACTCTCCATATTCGGATCGCCGTAGGGGTCATTGCTTCCCACACTTACCGAAGCGGATGTGTCTGTTTTTACATTCCACCGGTTGTCGGTGAGATTTACCGTTACGTCAAACTCTTCGCCTGCTGTAACGCTATGGGGTTCTCCTTCTTTGCCCTCGGAAGAACCCTCAAGGGCCGTTTCTCCGGGAAGAATAACCTGCAGCCTGTTTCCCTCACCCGGCACAACCGGAACCGCAGATTCCGCATCACTCAAATCTCCATCAGCGTTTATTACGGTTACGGTCTGCAGGCGCGCCTGGTACATTCCAAAGAGCGCCTCACCGTGCCCGTCTGTCACGGGTATGCTGGACGGCTTTACTCCGTAAGGATCAGTAATCTCAAAGGATGCCCATACAGTTGTTGAAGTATCCATATTCCAGTACTCGTCTGTCACATGTATATCCGCTGAAAATTCCGTTCCGGCCGGCTGTTCCTCAGGCTGCCCGGTTTTACCTGTCTGCGTTCCCGGAGCCGGCTCCTCACCCGGAAAGATTATCTGCATCCTTGAAGGCGTATCGGGTTCTATTTCCACAGGATTATTCTGCGCATGCCCTGCCGGGAAATCATCATACTCCTGTGAAGACGCCTCTAAATGCCAGTCGCCGGCAGTCACCATCGTAACGAGTATGTCCTGCGAACCGGTAATATCAAAACTGCCCTGCTGGGACTCATTCGGGTCAGTTGCCGTTATATCCACCTCATCTTCAGCATCAGAGACAACATTCCAGTATTCATCACATATGTTGGCAGTAATATGAAAGGCATCTCCCGCAGTCTGACTCTCGGGTTCTCCGGTTTTTCCGGCAGAAGTACCGGGCTGTGTTTCCTCACCCGGCAGAACAAGCTGAAGCTGTTCAGCCTGAGCGGGCTCGACATTTATATTTGCCTGCTCTCCGTAAATCCCCGTATCTTCGGTATCATAGACAAGCAGAAACTTGCGTGAACCCGGATCAACGGAAGCGGTCCTGTACCTGACGAGGTTATTCAGGGTAACCATTCCCTCATCTTCCTCGGGAACGAAAGTATAGGTGGCAACAGCCACATCTTCGCCGTCTATCCGGAAATCTGCCTCAGCCCACTGCCGCTCATCTCTCTCGGCTATTTCGTCGGGGTCTTTTGTTCTGAACCTTACGGTTCCTTCGTAGGTAAGGGCCCTCTGTCCGTCCCGGTCAAGAGCTTCTACCGTGATATGCTGCCTCACACCTGCCGTGACAGGGTCATCCACTCCCGTAACATTGAACCCCTTCGCCGGAAGAACAACTATATAGTCCGAAGAATCCGGATCAGGCTGAGTATTTCCCGCAAGGTCCGTGGCGCGGGTCCTCATGCGGTACTCATGCCCGGTAATCCAGGACTCAGATGGAAAAGAATATGACCAGGAGCCGGACTCTTCTCCGGACTCAAATCCTGTATCCAGCCATATCTCACCGCTGTCAGTCCAGGTACTTCCGTCCCAGTAATAATTATCCCCGTCTTCAGGATAATCATCAATCCTTATGGATATTTCAACACTGTCCAAAAGACCCGGGTATGTGTCTTGCGCTTCCCCGGTAAGAAGCGTAAGGGCGTCCCTGTCCTGCGTGCTTTCATCCAGGGGCAGGGTTATCTCCGAAACCGGCGGGGTTTCATCATAAACAACCTTAACCTCTTCGGAAGGCTCCGACTTGCTGCTGTTTCCTATGGTATCAACGGAATAAGTTCTGAAAACATATACCTCATTATCGCTCCATGACAGATTCGCATTTACATAGCTCCATCCGGTTGTTCCTGATTCCAGGTCAGCAGCCAGCCACTCTTTTTCCTGTGCCTGAAAATCCACCCCGTCAAACCACATTCCCGAACCTTCTTCCCTTATGCTTATATAAACATCCTCAACATCGCTGGTAATATCGTAAGCATACCCCTGTATTGTCTGACCGATAGAATTATAGTGTTTTCCGTCTTCCGGGAAGCTGACCTGCGAAACCGGAGGCTCATCGTCGAATGTAAAGACAGTCTCGGAATATTCCGACTCTATGTTTTCCGGAGTAGCTGAATCAATAGCATATGTTTCAATCCTGTATGTATGATCCGACTCCCATACACCGCTTCCGTCATTTATTCCCAGTCCTACGCCGTCCCATTCTTCCGGGTCATTTCCGGGATCCGGTATCCGGGCCGGGTTCCAGTCGCTGGGACCACCACCCCAATCCTGGAGGGACCAGTAGTAGGTTTCCGCCTCTGTAATATCCGATACACGAACCATTACGCGGTGGATGTCACTTAAATCATCGGATGCCGTTCCGTATATTTCACTTTCAGCCAATTCGTTTAAAGTAACGCCGCTTGTGGGACCGAGAATCTCGGACTCCGGCTCTCTCATATCTATGGTAAATCTGTGGTGGTTGTTTTCACCTTCGCCGCCAATTTCCTCCACATTCTCAGGAATTGCGTAATCATAAGCGCGACTCCTTACAAGGTAATCCCCGGAGGTATCAAAATCAACCTCATCATACCACCAGTAAGTAGCATCCTGAGACAGCTCCGCCTGAATCCACTCTTCATCCATACTCCAGCCCTCTCCGTCCCAGTACCGGTTTCCAACCTCCCTGTTTACGGATATTTCCACCCTGCTTATGCCGAATTCGTTATAAGCCGAGCCTTCAATCCTATGAAGCTCGCTCAGATTGTCATAATTATTTACTTTGTGGGAGGGGACCTCTATGTAGGACTCGGGAAGGGTGCGGTCTATGGTAAACTCATGGGCGTTTGGATCTCCAATCTCTCCTTCGTCCTCAATATTACCGGCTTTATCATAGGCCCTTGCCAGAACCTTATATGTTTCTCCGTCATCCCACGCCTCTGTCGATAGAACCAGAGACCAGGATTCGCCCGTAACGGTAAAGGATGAGACAACCCCGCCCCATGATTCCTTATCCTGCTGGAGGTAATCATCACCCCTCATTACCTTTATCATAACCCTGTCAACACCCGAAGGATAATCCCCGGGATCATACACAGTTCCCACAACCTCATCAAGAGAATGATAAATATCGCCGTGTGCCGGTTTTTCTATCTCACTTACGGGTGCATCCTGATCAACCGTAAACTCAACACTTGCAGGCTGGGAAGTAATATTTCCTATATCATCATGAGCCCTGGCCCACAGCGTATAATGATTATCGGCGCTCCAGCCCCAGTCTCCTTCACCGAAATGCCAGACTGTGTTGCCGACATCCACCCACGGCGCTTCGCTGAGTGATGATTCAACCCATTCATCTCCGTCAAAGAATTTTGAATCTCTCGTGCGGCGTATCCTAACCTCAACAGTTTCAACCTCCCCTGATTCATCTTCCGCCGTGCCCTCAATCTGTCCGGGAGAATAAAGGTCGGCGCCGTCAGCGGGATAGGTTATCTCCACCTGGGGACCTGTAACATCCCATACAAAACTTACCGTTGAAAACTCCGTTTCCCAGTTGGGAACCTTATCAACTGCCATTGAATTTATTAGGTACCTCTCACCGCTGGCAAGCTCACCTGAAGGAATTGCGGTATATGACCAGTCGTTTTTACCGGAGGCTTCAACCCAGTCTTCGCCCGAGGTGAAAGATGAGCCGGCCCAGGTATAATCGGTGGATTCCTCCCTTACCCTGATATAAACCTTTTCCACTCCGGTCATATCATCCGAGGCGGTTCCGCTTATATTATCCCATGAATTAATTCTGTCTTCATCCTGGGGCGTTTCAACCGCAGAAACAGGAGGGGTTGCATCAAATGTGAATGCAGTCGTTGATGTCAACGCCCCTTCATTCCCGACGTTATCCACGCCGTAGGCGCGTATATTGTAAAGAGCGTCGCCGTTTTCCAGCCAATCCTGCTGCTCTATTCCCTCATAGGTCCAGATATCTTCCGCAATTGCCGCAGAGGGCATGGCCAGCCATATGGGATCCTCTCTTTCATCAAACCCCGAGCCATCCCAGAATCTTCCGTTTGTCTTATCGTGAATATAGAAAAGAACCTCTTTTACACCCGCGGGTTCATCTTCTATCGTTCCTTCTACATACGGAATCTCATTAAGCATGTCTTCGTCTTCGGGATATAAAACCGAGGTTTCCGGCCCGGCAGAGTCATAAGTGAAAGTTACCGTAGAATATACCGTATCCATATTTTCTGCCGCATCGTAGCTTCTGGCTACCACTTCATACTCCACTCCGTGAGACAGAGAAGGCCTGTCAAAACTCCACTCCGGGAGCGACTGCGTAGAGACACTAAGCCAGTACCTTTCATAGCTGTCCCATGTTCCGTCGTAATAGATGCCGCTGTCCATCCTCCGTACGGAAACCTCCACATCCGTTACGAAAGTTTCCTCATCGACAGCCGTACCGGAAAAGGTAGAGAGAGCCGGAGAATAGATATCTCCGTCAACAGGCCAGTTTATCTGGGTAACCGGATCGATAAAATCAACAATAAATTCCGAACCGGGCTTAAAATCCTCAGTATTTCCGGCCACGTCCTCAGCCCTGGCATCAACACGGTATTTTACCCCGCTTGTGAGAGAAGAGCTGCTCAGATCGACATACTCCCATTCTGCGCTTTCTTCTTCCGCCCCGGATGTAATTTCGGCCGGAACGGAATACTCCTCTTCGTCCCAGTCCGAGCCCGTCCAGTAATAGGGGTCTTCGGCGTCAGGATCTCTCATTATCCGCAGCTTAACAGCCTCAACCCCGCTGTAATCGTCTGTTGCCCCTCCCTCTATCAAGTTAAATTCATTAAGATAATCCCCGTCCTGCGGATAGCTCACGTAAGATTCCGGCTCGGTAATATCATACCTGAAGCGGTTTCTGTTTGTTCCGGTTTCAAACTCGTGCTCTACATTACCCGCCTCGTCTATGCTTCTTGCTCTTATGAAATAACGGTGGCTGTCGGTAAAGGCCTCCGTGGAAACCAGCTGAAAACTCCATCCCGGCCCGGTATAGTCCGCCTGAATCCAGCTCTCATCTTCCACCCAGTTTTCTCCGTCGTAATAGAGATCATTTATTATGTCTTCCACAGAGATTTCAACGGATTCTACAGAAGCCGGGGAACCCGAGGCTGTTCCCTCTATCTCATCAAGTTTGTTAAGATATTCATTATGCTGGGGCTGGCTTATAACCGAGGATGCCGGTTCTTCATCATAGGTAAACTCCGCCCTGCCTGATTTTCCCTCCTCAACATTTCCGGCAAGATCGGTTGCGCGGGGTATAATCTCATACTCATGAGCCTGCTTCCACTGTATTCCCTGCTGGGCGGCATTATAGCTCCAGGCCTCAGTCCCCGAAACAGTGACATAGCCGGCTTCCTCCTGTATTTCAGTCCATTCACTTCCGTCCCAGTATTCATTCTCTGTTTTATCAACAATCTGTATTTCTACAAAATCAACACCGGCGCTGAACAGGGGGGATTCGGGAAGGTCACGGGCCGTTCCCGATATAACATCCAGTTCTTTCACAAAATCCTGTGAAGGAATTTCAACCTCCGATTTCGGAGGGGCCTTATCGTAGAAAAACTCCGTATATTCGCCTTCGGCTAAATTTCCGGCCCAGTCGTATCCCTTCACCCTCACCCTGAAGCTGTGTCCGGACTTATCAATGCCGGCGCCCGGGTTGTAGAAATCCTCGTCTTCTATACCATCGCTGTAATTCCAGAACACATCATCAGCCGAAGGCCAGGAATCCGGCTCTTCACTTATCCAGCCGAATGCCGGACCGCTCCAGAATTCTCCCGCTGTTTCATCCTTTATAAGAACCCTGACCTCGGAAACACCTGAGCCGGTATCAGAGGCAGAACCGGAGACACTGTCAACAACTCTCCTGAATTCACCTTCCTGGGGGGATTCAACACTTGAAACCGGAGGAATGTAGTCATACATAAAATTAACCGTGGATATATTCGTTTCGTATTCCACATTTCCGGCCCTGTCCCTCGCCCTGGAGCGGGCTTTATAATAAATCTCGCTTATCCATCCGGAGGCGGTTGACTTCCACACCGACCAGTCCGCAGCGGTTGAAGAGGCCACAACCCAGACCTCCTCCTGGGAATTCCATCCCTGCCCGTCCCAAAAATGACCGTCAGGCCTTTCAATGCAGACCTCAACATTTTTCATCTCTCCCGGAGAGTAATCAAAGGCCTCTCCGACAAGCGCGGGAGCTATATTCGTATAGCCCCAGTAGCTGCCGCTTCCCGTTACCTGATGTCCTGAGGTTGAAACATAAATTATATCCGATTCGGGAGGTGTCTCATCGTAAATGAATGATACCATCTCCTCCACTTCCTCCGCATTCCTTGTTTCATCATCTCCCGTGAGGTCAGTTGAAGAGTCATAGGACCTGGATTCCACCGTATAGCTCTCACCGTCCTGCCACACATCCGGATCCACTACAAATGACCACCCGCCGCCGGAGAAAAGCTCGGCGCTGTTATACGGTTCCTCGTCCCAATCAAACTCCGGTTGGGTAAAATCATGAGTATCGGCGGAATAATACATGCCGTCCTCATCGCGTATGCTCACCCTAACCTCGCTGACTCCGGCCCTGTTATCATGGGCCTCTCCCTGAATGAGACTTAATCCGGGACCTACATAATCCCCGTCCTGCGGAGATAAAACAAATGATTCGGGAGCCTCATCATCATAGGAAAAATACTTGCCGGAGGACGGAGACTCAATATTCCCCGCTCCATCTTCGGCACGGGAGCGCAGGCGGTAGTCATGGCCGTTTGTCCATACATCCTCCTGATTCTCAATTTCATAAATCCAGCTGTCTCCTCCCGAAGCGCTTATCCAGGTTTCCGTTGAGGTCCACTCTTCCGTGTTCCAGTAAAGAAGGTTATCCGAATCCGTCCTGTCTATCAGCAGTATTTCCACTTTTTCAACCCCGGAATATTCAAGCTGCTGAGGTTCGTCCTGGGCAGTTCCGCCGATATGGGGTATATGGTTAAAAGAGTTTCCTTCAGATACACCGGGGTCCGGATCAGCAATTGAAGAAGACGGTGCTTCGGTATCAACATAAAATGTGGTGCTTGAAAAATCAACCTCCACATTACCTGCTCTGTCCGTACCCCTTATATTAAGAATATATTCATGCCCCGAGGTCCACTCTCCGGAATCTATTGAATAACTCCAGCTCTGGGTTCCTGAGGCTGCAACCCACATATCGCTGTCGGAAACCCACCCGGAGCCGGTAAAGTACTCTTCTTCCTCAGTGTCATAAATCCTGAGCTCCACCTCTTCAAGCCCCGAATTCACAAGGCTAAAACCGGTATCTTCATGTTCACCCTCTGGCATATCGGAAGAAAAGCCATAAATATTTTCAAGCGTATCGTAGTACCCTCCGTCAAGGGGCTTTGCGGATGAAGAAACAGGAGGCTCACTGTCATAATAAAATGTAAACGTGGAGTATTCTGTAAGTATGTTGCCGGCGTGATCTTCCGCCCTGACATTAATATCATATGTATGGCCCGATGTCCACTCTTCATCGTTTATGTTATAATCCCAATCAACATGAAGCTCTTCAGGGTCAATATCTTCCTCCACGTTTATCCATGTTGAACCCGGCTCCCACACCGCGCCGCCCCAGTACCTCTCCGCAGCCCTGTCGTAAATCCTGATATCTATATTCTCGACGCCGCTGAAATCGTCGGCGGCAGTTCCGTGTATCCCGTCAAGATAACTCCTGAACTCCCCGTCATCGGGAATTGATACTTCGGCCTCAGGAGGTTCTATGTCTACCGTAAACTCAACCTTATGCGGATCTTCAATATTGGCGCCGGGAAAATCGGTAAGGTCATGACCCCTTAAATAGGCCCTGTATGTCTGGGCTGAATCCCACGATGGGATATCAGTGTAATTCCAGTCGGTGGTTCCCTCTGCAGGAAGCCACAGGTAATCTTCCTCTGACCTGTCTTCCCAGGAGCTTCCATCATAATAAAGGCCTTCCTCAACCCACCATATGGCCACTTCCACTTTTTTGACTCCACTGGCGTCATCCGTAGCCGTTCCGCTTAACTCTTCGAGGCGGTTATCCGAATCATTATAAGAAACCCCGTCAAGAGGCCTGGAAAACTCCGAAACAGGCGGCTCTGTATCCATAAAGAAAGTTATATCGGTAAACTCTGACTCAACATTTGCCGGCTCAGCCCGGTCGGATGCCCGGGAGCGAACAAGATACTCAATCCCGGAAACCCAGCTTACAGTAGAAACATCTGCGCTCCACTCTCCCTCTTCATAAAAAGCGGTATCGTAATCGGGAGAATCAGCGACAAAATCCCCTTCTTCCCAGTCCCACCAGTCTCCGGCGGGCGGGTCCTGTCTGACAGCTATCTCAACACCGCCGGAATCTATACCCGCCGGGTATATTCCGCTGTGGTCATCGCTCGCCGTGCCGGAAACCGTTTCAAGATAACCGTATCCCAGCCCCGCTGCCGGGAAAGTGGTAACGGAAACAGGAGCGACATTATCAAAATAAAACCTTACTCCATCTTCTGCCGGATCTTCTATGTTGGAATCGTATGTTGTTCTGTCATATCCCCTGGCATAGATATCATACCTGTCTCCGCTTCGGAAAGCCGCGGTGCCCGCAGCCGTTTCCCACTTCCATTCGGCTTCAGTCATGGGGGAGGACGGAAGCTGCCCTGAAGTATAGGTGTTCCAGGATTCGGAGGCTGTCCAGGTTGAAGACCCCTCATCCCAGGTTTTATTTTCATGAGGTCCGCTTCGGGCTTCTATCATCACTTCAACTTTATCAACCCCGGTGGTTTCATCCATGGAGGTGCCGGAAACAGATTTTATATCGCTGCGGTATGAAAGATGCTGGGGGCTGACAACCCCGGTCTCCGGCGGAACATCGTCAAATATGAAAGTAACCGTAGAGAACTCAACCTCCACATTTGCATCCGGATAATCCACATTGTCATAGGCCCTGGAGTTTACACTGTAGGCAACACCTGATTCCCAGGAAATATCTTCCGGGATAAACTGCCACTGGGTTGTTCCTTCGGCTAAATTCCAGCTCTCTTCATATGTCCATTCATTCAAATCGGCATCGTAGCTGTACTCATCCTCACCTGTTATCCTGACCTCCACAAAATCAACCCCGGCCGGGTGTTCTCCCGATTCTTCATCGCTGGCGCTCCCGGCTACATAAGTTAAAGAGGAGTAGCTTTCCTCTTCGGGCCACTCTATAACCGACTGCGCAGCTGTATCGTCAAACGTGAAGGTTATACCCTCACCCGGATCTTCTATATTGCCCGCCAGGTCTTCGGCCCTCACCCGGATGCGGTATATGTGCCCGCTTGTAAATGAAGCGTCATCCGGATGAAGCCCGGTATATACCCATTCATCACCATCCACACTCACGCTGCGCCAGCGCTCGCTTCCGTCCCACTCTCCCACCGTACCCCTCCAGTATTTATCGGCAGTTTCATCATAAATCTGTATATCAACCTCACCCGGGTTAACCCCGCTTCCGGAGCCGTCGGATACAGTTCCCTCTATTTTATCCCCGCCAACCGTTCTGTAATAAGTTCCGTCTTCAATGCTTGTAACCTCCGATACCGGCGGGGTTTCATCGTATATAAATGTTTCCGCGGGAGTGATATCCGACCAGTTGCCAGCATCATCCCTTGCCCTGGCGGTAATGTCATACTCGATCTCATTAATCCACCCGTTTTGCTCACTGACGCCATCGTAAATCCATTCATCTGTGCCGTCTGCGACAAGCCAGTGTTCATACCCCTCATTATCCTCATCCCAATCTTCTCCGTCCCAGTAAACATTATCCTGCCTTCTTATGCTTACCCTTACCTCGGTCACTATTCCCGGGGGATCATCCCATGCCTCTCCCTTGATGACAGGCGGGTAGTTGACATGGTATGTGGGTGTTGTTATCTCAACTTCAGGCGGAGTTGTATCATAAATAAAGGTATTTGAGGAAACGCCGGTTTCAAAAACATCCTGGATATTACCCGCAGCGTCCTCTCCCCGTGAAACAACAAGGTATTCTATTCCGTCCTCCCATTCGGGAAGATCATCCGAAGAAACCTCCCAGTTCCACGGATTCGAGCCGCTCAGGAGAGCCTGCGACCATATCTCACCCTCTCCCGCGGGCCGCCATGACTCATCTTCAACCGACCAGTGCCTCCCGGCATCGGGGCCGGTCAGCTTCATCAGCCTGATTTCCACATCGGTAACTCCGCTTCTGTTGTCAGTGGCTGTTCCGTATAGTACTTCCGGTTCCCCATCTGTATAAAAATACCCGTCAACCGGAGAAGAGACGAAACTCTCCGGCGGGGTTTCATCAAATATAAAATAGGCGTATCCGGACATGGCGCGGTTACCGGCGCCGTCTGCAGCCTCCGCCCTCAGGCGGTACTCCCTTCCGTCTGTCCATGCATCCGTGGAAATATTAAGAGTCCAGTCCGGCTCGCTTACTTCAGCTTCTATCCAGTGCTCCTGCTGCTCCCAATCTTCAGTTTCGGGGTTCCACCAGGGGCTTCCCGGGGAATCCACGTCCCTTACTTCAACCAGGACCTCTTCAACCCCAGATTCCTCCACTCCCGTATCATCCGCAGCGGTACCCGATATCTCAGAGGGCCGCTCCTTGTAATCACCCTCCGGGCTCTCCACCTTAACATCCGTGGGGGAACTCTTATCAATGACAAAACTCCTGCCGGTTATTTCGCTCTCTATATTAGGCTGCGGGGTTTCAACATTATCGGTTGCTCGCGTTTCAATTCTGTACCTATGATTGCTTACCCAGTCGTCATCGTTGAACTCAAAATCCCAGTTTTCGGCACCTGAAGCCTCCAGCCAGTATTCGCCCGTAGCGCTCCAGGATGAACCGCTCCAGGATGTCTCTGCCGTCTCATCAATTATCCTTATTTCAACATCCCTCACTCCGGCAGAGGACAGCTGTACCCCGTTATGGGTTCCCTGCGGATGGTCCGTAGCCGTACCGGTTATTAAAGAAAGTTCCTTGAGATAATCATCCTCCACGGGATACTCAACCTCAGACTCGGGGGGCTGGCGGTCATATATAAATGTAGATGTAGAGAATTCAAATTCAAGGTTCTGAGCTAAATCCTCCGCACGCGGAATAATTTCGTAGCGCCGGCCGCTGGACCATCTCGAGTCGGGAATGGAAAAGTACCAGCTCGGTGTTGAAACTGAAACATCGCTCAGCCATATTTCTTCCCCCTCCCCTACACTTGTGAATGCAGAGCCGTCATAATAGCGGATATCTTCCGGATTGGTTACATCCCTTATTTTTATTTCAACGCCATCCGGATCCACCCCGGCAAAATCATCCACGGCGGTTCCTTCAATTTCTGAAAGATGCCCCACATAATACCCATCTCCGGGATAAACAACCTCACTTTCCGGGGGCAGGGAATCAACCGTAAAAATAACGGAATGAGCCTGCTCTACATTTCCGGTTCTGTCTGCAGATTTGACCCTTACCCTCAGTTCTTCGCCGCTGGGCCAATTCTCCGGAAGCTCATTGTATTCCCACTCCCACTGGCGGCCGTCTTCGTACTCCTGGGTAATATCACAGGTAAGCCACCTTTCGGAAGACTGCCATACAGAACCGTTCCAGTACTGCTCTTCATCAATATTGTAAACTGTGATAGATGTTACATGAATTCCCGAGGCATCATCGGTTCCCGTTCCATAAATTGAATCGAGCCGGTTTGTGGTAGCGTTGTAAAAAGCGTCGTCATAAGGCTCCGTAAAAGAGGTCTCCGGCGGCAGGTAATCTATGGCAAACACATTTTCGTTGCGCCCCGTTTCAAAATCTGTTTCAACATTCGGGTCTTCTTCAACCCTGTCGACCGCCCGGGCGACCACACGATAAATCACCCCTGAAGTCCACACGGTGGATGCCACATCAACCGACCATGAATCAGTTCCCTCCACCTCATGCCAGGCATCATCCTGAGAACTTATGTTAAAGCTGTCCGGGTCTTCTCCCCCGTCCCACCAGTACCCGTCTTCCGTCTCCTGAAGAGAAACTTCAACGTAATCCACACCGGCGCTTTCCTGGCCGCTGTGTTCATCCGTGGCTGTTCCCTCTATACGGGCATCTTCAACATAGGTAGCATCATAGCCCCTGTCATCTTCGGGAAGTGTTATTGTGGCTTTCGGAGCCACATTGTCAAAAATAAAATACTTTACATCCGGCTCTTCCTGTACATTCGGATAAAAATCCGTGGTATCCACTGCGCGGCTTCTAACCCTGTAGCGCTCTCCGCTGGTCCACGCAGAAGTCCCCAGCGGCAATTCATAGCTCCATGGGGAGACGCCTCTTCCGGCGGCCTGGAAGAAGTTCTCGCTCTCTGAAACCCAGTCCTGTTGTGAATCATCCCATGCATAATCGGAATCGTATTTCTCTATGCTTATCTCCGTTCGCTCCACCTCGATATCATCCCATGCAGTTCCCGAGATAGAATCGATTCCGCTGTAAAACGGAACCCCGGTCTCTATATTCTCAAATTCCGGTTTATCTATTTCAGAAAGCGGCGGTACATTATCAATCCAGAACGTCACAGTTGAGAAATCAACCTCAATATTTGAATAAGGTGTTTCCACATTATCCGCTGCGCGGGAGTTTACCGTAACGGACGACCCGGAAAGCCCCTCCCACGCTTCTTCGGAAATATCCATATGCCAGCTTTCATCTCCCTCAGCGGTATTAAAGGTTTCCGACCCCACCCAGTCCTGCTGACCGTCGTCCCAGTAAAGGCCATCCGTATGTCTTTTAACCCTCAAATCCACTTCTTTGACCCCGGCCGGGTGCTCTCCCGATTCTTCGTCGCTGGCAGTTCCGGAAAACTGCGAAAACCCGCTGTAGCTTGCCCCGTCTATAGGCGCTTCAATCTCTGAAACCGGCGGGGTATCGTCAAAATAAAAATCTGCGGTATTTAAACTTGTTGTGGATTCCAGATTTCCGGCATTATCCTGAGCCCATACCGTAATTTCATAGTGCGCTCCGCTTGTCCATGCCCGGTCGTCTCCTATCCTGCCGTCGGTATAACTCCACTCCCCATCCTCGTACTCCGCGCTCCTCGATGTCTGAACGCTCTGCCATCGGTCAGTTTCACCGGCCCAGTACTCCCCGGTGTCCAGGTTCTGTATCTGCACCCTTACAAAATCCACACCTGACGGGTTTGCGTCAGAGTCCTCGTCTTCAGCGCTGCCCTCCAGAATGTTCAGCGATGAATAATATTCTCCATCTTCCGGAAGAGAAACGCGGCTTTCCGGCGGAGTAAAGTCGGTCCTGAAACGGTGTTCAGCGCTCACCTGGGATTCATTTCCCGCACTATCCACCGCATAAGCGCTTACAATATACTCCACGCAGTCTGCCCAGGCAAATGAACCCGAACCGTACCAGCTCCAGGAAGAATAATTTACACCGCCGGTTTCCCAATCCGAAATTCTTGAGGCCTCATTCCAGTATTCTTCCTCCCCCCATTCATCTTCGGAATCACTCCAGAAAAGACCGTCCTCCCTCTCCAGCCTTATAAAGGTTTCATCTACACTGCCGGGCATCTCATCTGCCGATTCTACAATCACAGTCGGGTTTTCATTTAAATCTTCACCGTCCGCAGGGAAGACCACCTCCGAATCGGGCTCAGTCGTATCATATATAAAAACTGCCGACGACGGACTTACCGCATAATTTCCCGCATTGTCATATGCCTTTGACCGGACAGAGTATTCCCTGCCGTCCTCCCACGGCCACGGCGAGGAGGGAACCTCATATGACCAGCTTCCCGCAGAATAATCCGCCTGCAGCCACTGCTCGCCGTAAGTAACCGAATCAACCCATGTGTCGGTGTGCCCGGGATTATATTCCAGTCCGTCATCCCTTATAATCCTGAGTTCAACACTCTCCATTCCGGAACCCTCTTCCGGCGCTCCCGGATCTTCCGCGTCTCCGCTTAATAACGAAGGTTCTCCCTCAGGGTAATACTCTTCTTCCGGCAGCGAAACCGACGTTTCCGGCGGCGTTATGTCATACCTGAAAGTTACAAAATCCGACTCCTGAACATTTCCCGCCCAGTCATAAGCCCTGGCTGTTATCCGGTACAGGTCCCCGTCCGACCATGTCTCGGTGGGAACAGGGACATCATAGGACCACTGGGTTGAGAATATATCAAAGAAAAACTCCTCTGACTGCCACTCTTCGCCGTCAAAGTATTCACCTGTATTAAGATTTTCTATTTTAAGGTTAACTCCACTAACGCCCGCATTACTCAGCGGAGCCTCGGGGTAATCCTGAACCCCTCCGAATATAGTGGAAGGAGCCGTATTTGTACTTCCCACGGGAGATGCCACATCTACCTGGGGAGGCTCATCGTCAAAAAGAAATACCGTCTGCTCTATATCTTCCTGCACATTTCCGGCGCTGTCGGTAATAACCGGGGTAAGGCGGTACTCCCTGCCGGTATCCATCGGAGCGTCAAAACTGTAGGTCCAGGAAGAAGTGTAAACCTCCGGATAAACCACAGCCGTTGAGGTTGACCAGGAGGAGCCCGTATAATATTCCGATTCTTCCCATACCGAGCCGGGAAGTGCCTCTATTTCAAGTTCAAGCGGGTAATCCGGCCAGTCGTCATTCTCCGAAGACCAGTCATCCCATGCGGTTCCGCTTATCCGGCTGACCTCCCTTTCGTCGGCGCCGTCAGCGGGATACTCAACGCTGCTTACCGGCGCAACCGTATCAAAAACTACATCAAAAGAGAATGCCTCTTCCTCCACGTTTGGCGGTACAGCCCTGTCTGCAGTCACCCTGGACTTAAACCTGTACTCATTACCGGATTTAAACTGCGGGATTAGATAATCAGCATCCCATGACTGCAAATCTCCTCCCGGGGTTTCATCACCTAAAGTAGGCTGCCAGGAATCAGGGTCCTCGCTCCACTCTCCGCCTCCTATGTAATACTCATTGGGAGAGGCAGAAAGATTAACTATAAGATTTTCAACGGCATCGGAAGACACCCCGCTTATCTCATCATAGGCCGTGCCTCCAACAACATCAATCTCGGTTACGTATCTCAAATCCGGATCAGGCTGAGTTATATACGATTCCGGCGGACTCTCGTCAAATATTATTCCGGACTCTTTAATCGTAGAGGTGGAACCGGCCTTGTCAATGGCTTTAGCTCTCACCGCGTATGAAGTGCCGTCAGACCAGGAAGGAACGTTACTGTAATACCAGTCGGTTGTTCCCTCTGCAAGCATCCATCTTTCCGAGGTGTACCATCCGCCGTCCCGGTAATAATTCTCCGTATCCAGGTTCTGTATCTGCAGTTTTACCTTCTCCAGGGCGAAATCATCAACCGCGGTGCCGGTTATCTCAAGCAGCTCGCTTGGAAAAGTTCCGTCTTCCGGATTCGTTATTGCGGCAGTCGGGGCCACAACATCATATATAAACGATATCTCTTCTCCGGTAAATTCATTGAACATGCCGGTTCCCTCATTTATATCGTCCCACGCCCTGGGCGTAACCCTGTACTGCCTGCCGTGCTCCCATTCGGGAACATTCTCAAATACCCAATCTCCTCCCGAATATGCGGCGGTTGACCATTTTGGTTCATCGCTTATCCACTCACTCTCAACTGCATGCCAGTAGTTCGGAGGGCTTTCATTATCCCTTATTCTCACCCTTACCTCTCTCACCCCGGCAAGCTCATCATGGGCCTCGCCGGAAATCTCCGCAGCCTCCCTGTGATAACTTCCGTGGGAAGGCGATGTTACCTCTGCATAAGGGTCATCAAGGTCTATAATAAATTCCCTGTTGGTTGAAGCCTTATCATCCCAGTCCTGTTCGTATTCATTCATCAAATCGCTCCATCCGCGCGATGTAACAAGATACTCCTGACCGCTTTCAAAAGCATAGGTGGACAGGGTAAGGGACCAGCTATCCCCGTCTGGGTCTCTTTCGTCAATCTGGTTCCACTCCTGCGAATCCGATACCCACTCGCCATCCTGTTGATTCCAGTATCTGTCGTCCGAAAGCCTCTGAATTCTGACTTCAACCATATTCGCATATATGCTTGAGCCTTCTATTGATCTCAGCCCCGCGCTCTCAACGTTATAGTACCCTCCTTCAACAGGCTGAGATATCTCCGTGATGGGAAGATCCCCCTGGAAAAAGAACGCCTCTTCGTATGCCGCCTCGAAAGACTGAACATTCCCTGCCCTGTCAACAGCTGCAGCATAAAAAATGTGCCTGTGATTTTCCGTCGGGTCAATCCAGTCGATTCCGGCAAGCGGCCACTGCCACTCCTCGGAGCCGTCAGCATCATACCAGACGCGAGAACCCACCCAGGTCTCTTCACCGGCATCCCACCACTGACTCATAGTATCGTTATAAAGAGCCACCCTGACTTTTTCCACCTCTCCGGGAGCGGCATCGACAGCCTCACCCGAAAAATAATCAGGCAGCGTCTCGGATGTGTATTCAGGACTTCCGGAAGGGGAAGAAATGGTGGCGGTGGGTACCGAGACATCAAAGACAAAGGTTGAAATATACACCTCATAATTTCCGGCCCTGTCGCTTGCCCTGGCCTCCACACTGTAAATGGAGCCGTCCTCCCACTGTGGAAGCTCCGTTACAGTCCACTCCTGGCTACCCTCCGCCAGGTGCCAATTCCCGGGTTCTTCCGTCCATTCTTCACCGTCAAAATACATCTCTCCTTCGGAAATTCTTACATCAACATAATCCATTCCGGAAAATTCATCGTAAGCGGTTCCGCCTATATGAGAAAGCTCATTGTAATGTCCCTGGTGGGCGGGGGTTGATACCGCCACTTCCGGCACTACAACATCATATATGAATGTGGACTTAACAACACTCCATTTTTCTTCCCCGTCTTCATAATTACCGGCAAAATCCCTGGCTTTCGTGTGTACATAGTATTCCATCTCGTCAGTATCGTAAAATTCGCCCTTATCAGGTATGTAATACTCAAATTCCCCGGGAGTATGCTCCCCAACCTGTTCTTCGGTAAGATTAGTCGAGCGCTGTGAAAAGCCGCCCCACCTGTCTCCCCGCCAGTACTGTATCTCACCGTTTAAATTCCTCGTTACGGCTATCCTAACCCTTTCAACCCCCGAACCGTAATTGGGATCAATAAAAGTTCCTGTAAACGTGTCAATCATTACATTATACGCCTCCCCGGAAACCGGCATGGTTATACCGCTTACCGGCTCAGTTACATCATACCTGAAAACGGTGTCATAATTTTGGGCATCCTCAATATCGCTTTCGTAAACCTGCTCGACATTCGCCGAAGGTTCAACATCGTCGTAACCCCTTACCCATACCCTGTGGTCATGACCGTCGCCCATATTCACCCCGGTATATGACCAGGAGGAAGAATGAACCTCTGCCTCCAGCCACGGGATTTCCTCCATAGTCCATCCGTCGCCCGTCCAGTATTCCTCTTCATCCATCTGAATCACAAGCTCCACCTTGCTCACATCCGAAAATTCATCCTGCGCCGCTATTGAAACAGTAAAGGTATGAGTCGAATCATTTATGCTGTCATCCATCTGAGGATATTCAACATAAGTTTCCGGAGGCTCGGTATCATAAATGAAGGAGATGCCCTCTTTTGAGGCGGTATCCTCGGGGTTTCCCGCAAGGTCGGTCATCCTTGATTTCACTGTATACTCTTCGCCGCTCTCCCAGTCAACACCCGAAGAATCCCAGGACCACTCATCATCTCCGGAGGCCCTTATCCATATTTTTTCCGGAGAACTGAAATCCCCTGATTCACCGTCTTCCGGATCAAAATAATATGAACCGTCAAAAACAGTAATGTCAACATAATCCACACCCTGTTCGTCATAAGCATTACCGTATATAAGCTCCATCTGGTTATAGTTCTGCGGGGCTCCCGCGGGCTGCTCAACAACCGAAACACCCACCTGGGTGTCATAGACTATACGCGTCTGAACAGGCTCTTCAACATTTTCGGCAGCATCATGAGCGCGTGTGTAAACCCAGTGCTCCAGGCCGTCCTCCCAGTCTATATCGCTTGCATCCCACACCCACTGCTCACTGGGGGAATCAAAATCCTCTCCCAGCGGATCCGCCTCGTTCCATACATGTTCCTGCGTCCATTCATCTTCATCGTTATCCCAGTAATATGTGGTCCCCTCCTGAATATGCTTCAATGCAATATCTACAGCCGTTATGTCCGATATTTCCCCCCTGTCTACAGCCGTTCCCTCAATAATCGGTTTTTCATTTACATATTCTCCATCCGGAAAAGTTATATCTGTCTGGGGAGCGCCGGCATCAACCCAGAACTCTATATAATCCGTAACCGTTTCAGTGGAACCCAGAGAATCAAAGGCCCTTGTCTCAAGCCGGTACCTGGCTGCCTGCGACTCCTCTTCCAGCCTCCATAAACCCGGAACACCGCCGCTGAAGTTTTCATCACCTTCGCGGGAGCGCCAGCTGTCTTCATCTTCTACCCATGAACCCCCGCCGCCCCAGTACCGGCCCTCATAATTTTCATCTCCCTCAACGTACTTGAGCCTTATCTCGGCAGCCGTTACATGAGCCGGTTCATAAGCGGATGCCACACCCGATATTTCCTCAAGCGGACGGGTATGTTCCCCGTGCTGGGGTATAACGGCATAAGATACGGGAGCCGTGACCACGGTAATTCCATACTGCTCTCCGTATCTGTCCGTATCATGGGTATCATAAACCCTGACCGTATGGTCATCCCCCGCTGTATTAATCCCGACCGAAAATTCCGCCGAGCCCTCATCTTCCGGCTTAAAATTATAAGGCGAGGGAGAAACCTCAATATCAGCGCCCGAAGGAGAACTGAAGGAAACCGTGGAAACGTAGTTTTCAAATATATTACCGAACTGGTCCATAGCGTAAACCTCAACGCCGGAAGTTACATAACCAACCCTCTGGGGATCCTCAATACCCGAAATTGAAAGGGAATCAAATGACGCAGACTCAACCGTAATCGGGTACTGCTGCCCCTGGATTTGATTATCATAGGGGTCGCTCTGGTATGCTCTCAGGTAAAAATCCTCACCTGATTCCCGGAAAACAACCGATGTAAAGAGCCTTCTTCCAAAATCTTCCTGGGGAACAAATGTGTATGTGGCCGGCTCCACCGTCCAGTCATCATTATTTGAATCGAAAGTGACGGTATCCGAATAATGAACAACCCTGTTTCCGTATTCATCCAGAGCGGTCACATGGAATGTATCACTCTCCCCGGCGCTCCTCGGCGAATCTATCCCGGTGACGCTGAAGCTGTCGGCATCTGAAGGATTAACCCTTATCCCGTCCTGCTCGCCGTAAACGGAGGTGTCTTCAATATTTTCTGCGCCCACATACCAGGGAGAGGTAACTTCACCCTGCGCCGTCCACGAAGACCTGACAAGGGTGACACTATCCGAGAATGTCCTCTCCCCGTTAATAAGGTTCTGTCCCGCGGAAGGCAGCGAACGCTCTTCATTGACATCCGGATTATTTGTATAAAACTCAAGCGGGTCGCTGCAGGTTTCATCAAGGTTTCCGAACTCATCCACCGCCCGCACCGTTATGCTCTCAACAACGCCGGCATCAACCTCGGTTGACATAGTCACCTCATACTCTGTCCTCTCGGCCGCTATCACATTAACGGTCGCTGTTCCCTGCCAGTGTCCGTAATTCACATCCCTGACCCTCACAAGCCTTTCTTCGGCAGCTGCAATAAGCCTTACTGTCGTTGTATCGTAATCTGCTTCAAAGGAGTGTATTCCGTTATCTTTCCCCTCTCCGGCGGTGAAGGCGTAATCCTGCGGAAGAAGAACCTCTTCGCGCTCGTCATCGGTATCAAAAGTTATCTCTCCCGTGTAATCGGTTTTTCTGTTTCCGAATTCATCCCTGGCCTCCACCGTTATGCCTGTGCTTGTCCCCGCAACATAGGGCTCGCCAAGCCCGGATAAGACAAAGTTATCGATTCCTGCCGGGCCGATAATTACCTCTTCGTCACTATACAATTCACCGGGAGAGGAGGTGTCTCTCGCTCTTACAACCCATCCCTGCTGGTTGACAGTCCGGAGGATAAGCTCATCCTCAAAAGTAACCTCTCCGGCGTCTTCCGCGGTAAATTCCCTGCTCGAGGGCAGTGTTGCCTGCGGGTCCTCTTCAGAGGGAAAAGCAAATTCAACTGTCCCCTCATAATCCTCCACAATATTACCCCACTCCCCCCAGAGGCCGTCGTAAACCCTGACCCTGGGGCTCATCTCCACCCCGGCTGTTTCAGCTGAAGGCAGATTGTCAAGCCTCACCTTTTCTATATCAGCATTTTCTACAGTAACAGCATTTTCATCCGCCTGGGGTATAGAGCCTTCCGAAGGAGCTGTTTCCACAGACCAGCTGCCGGACTTCTTCAGAACAAGGCCGCCCTCAAACTCCTTCAACCCCTCATCCTCAAGCGTAAAAGTATAATCTTCCGGCAGCTCCCATTCCCCGGAGTCTTCATCGGTATTAAATGTTACTTCCCCCTCAAAACCCAGCGCCCTCGTCTCTTCCTCGTTTAAAGCCCTTACACGTATATCAACAGCCTCGCCGGCGGTAAGAACCTGCCCGTCAAGGTCAGAGCCGTCTATCATTTCCAGTGAAAGATATTCGGCGGGTTTTACAAACCTGAATCTGCTTTGAGAGGGATGGGACTCCTGAATACCGACATTGTCTACGGCTCTCGCATATACATAATAATGCCTGTCATCCTCCCATTCAATGTCCGATACATCCAGCTGGTTAAACTCTCCGTCAACTTCGGTTTCATTGTAGGTTTCGGTTTCACTCCACGTGGATGCCTGGGCATCCCACCACATCTCTTCTCCGAAGTCCTGTCTCACCGCCATTTCAACATAGTCAACTCCCGAAACATCATCCGCAGCCGTGCTCTTTACAACCTCAAGTGACTCATACATCCTGCCGTCAAGCGGTGTATTCACATGCGAATAAGGCTCACTATCGTCATACACAAAAGAAACTGCAGGGGTGGAAACCTGGACGTTACCCGCTTTATCCTCAACGTATGTAGTAACCTCGTACTCGGCGGCATCAGACCAGGCGGGAACATCCGTTAATGTCCAGCTGGATGTATGCAAATCAGCATCAAGCCACTCCGCATCATTTTGAATCCATGTCTCCCCGTCCCAACTGTAAGAACCGGAGGATATTTTTACCTTCACGAAATCAATGCCGGAATAGCCGTCATGCATTCCGCCCCGGATTTCAGACGGTTCGGAAAAAGCATAAAACTCTCCGTCTGCGGGATAGGTTATTGAACTTGTAGGAGAAACCACATCGTAATGAAAAACCGATTTAAGCTCCCAGGGCTCTATATTTCCGGCCCAGTCTCTCGCACGGGAATACAGATAATAAGTCTCCCGGGGGTTTTCATAGAAAACAGAAAGCGCTTCAGGCTCATACTCCCATTCTCCCAGCGTATAATCATAATCGGCAACAATCGACAGATCCCCTCCCCAGGCTTCAATATTCCAGTACTGCCCGTCTGAACGCTGAATTTTTATTCTTACATCTCTTACGCCGCTTCCCGGCGTGGGGTCATGAGCTTCCCCTTCTATCATTTCCACCATTTCATTGTGAAACGACTCATCCGGCGGGTACTCCACAGACGCGCTCGGCGTTGATTCATCATATCTGAATGAAAGAATATAGTTATTATTATTTTCAATATCATCATCATAATACGAATCGTAGGCCGTTACATTGCCGGCGGTATCCTCTACCCTCAACCAGAGCTGATGCATCCATCCGTCTTCCCACTCAATTCCCGGAAGGCTCCATGTTTCATAGCCGTCCTCTGTTTCCGCTTCAATCCATTCCATATCCTCAAAATCAGTGCTCCATGCCGATCCGTCCCACCACGCCTCGGGGTCGCGCCTCAGAGCCGCTTCAACGCTTATCACGTCATTTAAATCGTATGCATCCCCTGTTACTCCTTCAAATTCCCAGTTCACCGCATCACCATCAGAAACCGAAGTTACAGTAGCCGTAGGAGAAACTGTATCGTAAATAAACATAACCTCGGTGAAATCCCCGGAAGTCTCAATATTCCCCGCAGTATCCTCTGCGCGGGAGGTAAGATAGTACTGGGTGTTTTCCTCAAACGGCTCACCCGGAACTGAAAAATCCCACTCAACCTGGGAATCCGTAAAATTACCGGCAGCTCCCTCAAGCCACTCTTCTTCTCCCCACTCCTGTCCGTCCCAGTACTGCCCGTCCTTCTCTATCCTTATATCAACCTTTTCCACTCCAAATAAATTTTCGGCAGTACCGGAAATCTGGATTAATTCGTTTAAGACATCCCCTTCTGACGGGTTTTCTATCTCTGAAACCGGGGTATCGGTATCGTAGGTTATAACTATTTCCGAAACCGGGTCCTGGACATTTCCGGCCTCATCAAAGGCCCTGCTCTTTATTGAATGTTCCTTCTGGTTCTGCCAGTCCACGTCTTCCGCGCTGAAATACCAGTCGTGGGCGGGGTCGTTTCCGAATCCGTCTCCTGTGGCCTCTGTGGTATCGTTATAAACCTTCCCGGTAACCATATCCTGAAGATCCTGATTCCAGTAATAGGTTGTTCCTTCGTCAATATAGCTTATCTTCACCTGCACGTTAGTTATATTTGAGAAATCCCCCGGGTCCCGGGAATCTCCGCTGATTTCACTTATTGAAGAGTAATTTCCCCCGTCATCGTGAGAGTCAATCTCTGAAAGCGGTAAACCCCGGTCGTTATAAAAACGGTACGGGCCCCGCACAGACTCCGTGCCGCCAAGAGAATCGTAGGAGCGGAAATAGAACTCATAAACAGCATTTCCGTATTCATCAAGATTATCCCACGAAGGAAGGTCGCTCCTGTGAAAAACCTCAGTCTCCGGGTCATACTCTACGTCCCTCCACCTGGCATCCCCCCAGGATGTGCCGCCTCTCCAGTAAAGGCCCTCACGGTCCCCTCCCTGAACGCACTTAATCTGCATTTCCACATTTTCAACCTCGGCAAACTCCTGGCTGTGCGGAACTGCTGTTCCCGAAGCCGTATCAACGGACCAGTCCCTGTATCCGTCATAGGGCATTGAAACTGTTGTACGGGGCGGCAGCAGAACCCTTACATTCTCTGACTCGCCGGACTCTCCCGTGTTTTCATCCGTTACGCTTACTCTCCATCCCTCAGCGGTATTGGTGGAATTAAAAACAACCCCGTCAGTCCAGGTTATGCGGCCCGCGTCTTCTTCTTCAAACTCAGAAAGACCGGGGAGGGAAGCAAGATAATCATCCGAAGAAAAGGTAACCGTAGAAACATAACCGGTTACCCTGTTGTTGTACTCGTCCTGAGCCTCAACGGTTAAATCCAGCGCCCTGCCGACACTTACAGCTCCCTCTTCGGATATGCCGTCAAGTTCAACACCGAAATGAGAAAGAGAACCCGGCAGCACGGTAATACCCCCTCTTGAAGCAGAATCAAGGCCTTCAGCATCCACGTTAATCTCTCTTCCCGGACCGGCGGAAAAGAACCTGACCGTATAATTTTCTCTCCCCTCCTCCAGGGGCAGCGTACGCGGAAGGTCTTCACCGTCAACCGTTGCCGATTCATCGGTGCCCCCCGTATCAATTGTCAAATCACCGCTCCAGTCATACACGATGTTTTCATACTCGTCTCTTACATGAACCCGGGCCGTATTCGGAGCCCCGGCATCCACCTCACCCGGATAAGTCACAGTAAGCTTCTCCGCTTCAGCCGGCGAAACCTTTATATTATCCTGCGCTCCCTCAATATCATCCTGTTCGTCTGTAACCTCAACAGTGAACCTTTCCGAAACAGGATCGCTTGCCTGGTTGAGCCTTACCCAGTTGGAAAAAACTTCCTGGCCTTCTTCCACCTCTCCGGCCCCCAGAGACTCAAAACTTTCGTTATCCGGACTCTCAAACTCCACAGTACCAGTATAATCATCCTGAATATTGCCGAACTCATCCACCGCTTCCACAGATATATTCTGCCACTCGCCGGCCGTCACTGCGGTGGACATACTTACCTCAAAGGCCTCAACGGCAGCCGGCTCAACATAAACCGTCTTTGTGCCCATCCATACACCGAAAGCCGTATCCTGCACCCTTACATACCTCTCTCCGGAAGTGACAAGGCGGACAGTATCAGTAGCGCTCAAACCCTCAAAAACGCGTATTCCCTCATCACTCTCCCGGAAGCCGTAATCCTCGGGCAGCTTAACCTGCACTCCCTCGTCGTCGGTATCAAAGGATACCGTGCCTTCATAGTCAGTCTTTGTGTTTTCAAACTCATCCCTTGCTTCCACTTCAATACCGGAATCTTCTCCCGCAGTAAAAGGGTCGCCTATTCCGCTTAAGATAAAATGGTCTATTCCCGCGGGGGCTACCACAACATATTCATTATCCTCAATATTAGTTCCAATTATTCTTGCCTTAACATGCCAGGGCTCTTCGCCGCTTGTCTTTCTTAAACCCATCTCCTCTTCAAAGACCCTCACTCCCCCCTCATCTCCGGTAAAACTGTAATTACCGGGAAGGTCTTCTTCGATATAAGGATAATCATCGCTCTCAAAAGTTACCTCACCCGAAAAATCCTCCACCAGGTTCCCCCAGTCACCATGCTGACCGTCATAAATTTCCACCGCCGGTGAATGATGAATCCCCGCAGTGGTCTCCGAAGGAACATCATCCAGCCGTATCTTCTGCGCCTCACCCCAGAGGACATTAAAACTCTGCACCTCAAAAATATCCTCATCATCGGCATCCTCCACCCTCACCCATGAAGATTCATCACGATAAACAAACTGTAAAGTTGTGGAGGAGAGATTTCCATCAAAAACTTTTTCTCCGGCATCTTCGGTGGTAAAAGTATAGCTGTCCGGAGCAACATCGTACGCCTCATTTGCCAGCGAAAACTCGACAGTGCCCTGGTACCATCCGGCAGGACTGCCATCTTCATTTACGGCGGTAAGTTTAAACGGCACAATATCTCCGGCCATGGTCTCCTCATCCAGCTGAGAAGCATCCGGCTTTTCCAAAACAAACCCCACTGCGGGTTTATAAAACGTAAATACCGCCTGGGATTCATCATCAAGAACCGTCTCTTCAATGCCCACATTGTCAACCGCCCTCATCCTTACACGGTATTCGGAGCTGTCCTGCCATTGAACCTGCGACGAATCAAACCTCCACTTTCCGCCCGAAAAGGTCATACTCGAAAAGACCGTCTCCTGCGTCCAGTCTCCCTCAGCAGGATCCCAGTGCCTGTATTCCCCGAAATTCTCTCTTACGGCAACATGAACCTCATCCACTCCGCTGACTGCATCGTAGGCGGAGCCTGATATTTCATCCATCTCTTCATAACCGCCGCCGTCGGAAGGAACTTCAACATAACTTTCGGGTTCGGTTGTATCGTAGGTAAAATATCCGCCCTGTGGATCATCCTCATAGTTCCCGGCAATATCCCTCGCGCGGGAAGTAACACCGTATTCAACCGCATCCTCCCACTCAGGAAGCTCCGTATAGGTCCAGGTGGAAGAATAAAGCTCGGCTTCATGCCATTCCTCCTCGCCGCTCCACTGGCTGCCGTCCCAGTAAAGCGAACCTGAAGATATTTTAACCTCAACATAATCTATACCCGAAAACCCTCCGTGATAACCCCCATACACAACTGAATCTATTTCGTCTCCCTGCGTATAAAATTCATCCGGACTTTCCGTATAGGGCAATTCAACCGTACTCGTCGGAGGAACCACATCGTAATAGAATGTTGTTTTTACAGATAGATCCTCAATATTTCCCGCAAAATCCTGCGCATATGTATATACAAGGTATTTTTCCTCTTCATTCTCATAAAAGGTGGATAAATTTCCGGGGTCTACATAAAATTCCCACTCCGGAATAATCAACTCAGGAGCAGTCATATTGTATGGATCCCCTCCCCAGAAAGTGTCCGTCCACCACCTTCCGTCGCTTTCTCTCTGAATTCTCAATCTTACCCTTGAAACCCCCGAGCCGGGCGAAGGATCGAAAGCCTCTCCCGCAATTGTTGATTTTTGAATATTATAGTACTCACCCTCCTGCGGAAACTCCACCAGCGACTCCGGAGGCGTGGCATCGTAAGTAAAACTCAACAGGGCATCCAGGTTGTCTTCTATATCCGAATGAAGCTCTGTCTCATAAACAGTTTGGTTCCCGGCCTCGTCATTAACCCTCATCCATATCCGGTGCAGAACCCCGTCCCTCCAGCTGATTCCGCTTATCTGCCAGCTTTCATACGGTTCAGCCGAAGTGGATTCAGCCGGCATCCAGGATATTTCATCATCCTGCCAGCCTTCGCCCGGGGACCAGTAATCATTCAGCGATTTCACTACAACCTCCACGGAAGAAACCCCTGAAGGAGAGCCGGAAGCGGTCCCCTCTATATCAGTCAATGTTTCGGGGTTATAGTATTCGCCGGGGTCAATATTTATTATTTCAGCCTGGGGGTCCTGGGTGTCATTATAAAAGGTTATATCGGGAGTCACGTAAACATTCCCCGCATCATCGCTTATGCGGGCCCTGATTTCAAAAGGAGTATCCTCAGAATACTCCTGGAGCGCCTCCGTATCGGGCCCTGACTGGTATTCCCATTCTCCGCCCGAAAAGTCTGCGCTGACCCAGGTTTCGTCCGCGCTCCATCCGCTCCCGTCCCAGTAGTATATCGGGGAATCCGCTTTCCTTATCCTCAGACTCACACCGTCGGATGTGACTCCGGAAAACTGATCCTGAGCCTCCCCCGTAATATCCGTCATTTCATTATAGTATTTTCCATCCTCGGGATAGCTTATCATTCCCGAAGGCGGCGCTGTGTCTATCCTCACAAGATGAGCAACAGGCGGCGACTGCAGGTTGCCTGCTCTGTCACGGGCCCTGGTTTCCACCCTGTATTCGGTGTCATGCTCAAATGCGGTAGCAAATGACACCTCATACTGCCACTGCTCATCGCCTTCAGCAGTCAGCCAGTGAGAGCCGCTGTCCCAGCTCTGACCGTCAAAACTCTCCTGGGAGGGATCGTTGTAATCACGAAAAACCCTTATTTCCACTTCCTCAACTCCCGAGGCAAAAGCGCCGCTTACCGGCGCCGGATCCCCGGCAGTTCCGGATATAAGCGTCATGGTGGAATGATTATACTGATACGGATAACTGAACTCGGAAGAAGGTTGGGTTGTATCGTAAGTTATCTCGCTAAAATACCACGAGCCGTCATCGGGGTTCCCCGCAAGGTCTTCACCCTCTATGCGCAGGGTGTATCTGTTGCCGTCTTTAAGCTCCCCGTCAAACTGGGAAGCGGGTATCACCTGGGGCTCCGTATCCAGAACCTGAGCTTCATCCAGAAGGGCGGTATAGGTAGAGCCGGCGACCTCCCCGTTCCAGCTGCTTTCGGCCTCAAATATCACTCTTGCGGTTCCCGCCTGCATCTTTTCATCAAGAGTAAGGCCAACATCCATTGTTCTCACGGCTGCGGCTGTTGAGGGTTCAACATCTGAAAAAGAGGGAGGCGTCAAATCCCAGTTAAAAGTAACGGTAGAATACTGACTCTGCCAGTTGCCGGCCTTATCCCTTGCCCTGATTATAACGCTGTATGAGCCGTCTTCCGGAGGAGACCCCTCATCAGAGAAGGGATTTTCATCATCCTCAAACCATGTGCCTCCGGAGTAATCCGCCTCAAACCACATATGGGATCCGCCCGTAAAATCCGACTGGTTCCAGTATCCCCCAGGTTCAGTTTCCCTCCTGTACGCCACCCTCACCTCATCTATACCCGAAACCATCTGCTGGCCGGAGGAATCATCCCAGGCGCTTCCGGTTACTTCCAGAAGCTCGTTATAATACCCCCCGTGTGAAGGCTGAATGCCGTCTGTAAAAGGCGGGCGGTCATCATACATAAAAACAGCGCTTTGGGTGGAAACCTCAATATTTCCGGCGCGGTCCCTTGCCCGAACGGCTATCAGATACTCATATCCGGATACCCATGAAACATCCGAGTATGTCCATGTAGAATCATATATTTCCATACGCCCGCCCGGGTTGTTATCCAAACTGAGGGGAGGATCCGGCTCGGAGGAAGACCAGGAATCCCCGTCCCAGTAGCGTGTCGTTCCGGGGGTTCTCCTTATCATCAACTCTACATCCTCCCACCGGCCCGGTTCCTCGTCCTCTCCGGTTCCCTTAATCTCGGCAAGCTCGCTGTAGTGATATTCATCCGGAACGGTAATACTGCTTACAGGCGGAACATTGTCTATTATAACCTCGTTTATTGAAGAAAGCCCCGTATTCGGAGAAGGAATTACCCTGTCCTGGGCCCTTGCCCTTATGTAGTAGCTGCCGTCATCCTCCCATACATGAGTCTCAACATCAACCTCCCAGTACCATTCTTCATGCGAAGAACTAAATTCACCGTCCTCAGGCTCAGCTTCAATCCAGTACTCAGCAGAATCCCACTCGCCGTCCAGGTGATAATAATCCTCATCTTCATTCTGTATACTTATTGATACGCCCCCTATTTCTCCGACATCATCCCAGGCATCCCCCGATATTACGGAAAGACTCTGAAAATGCTCTCCGTCGGCCGGTTCAAGAACCTGGGCCTCCGGATCTTCCTGGTCAATTATGAAATATTTTCCCGATGAAGGGCTCTCGGTACCTGCCGGGCCGTGCCCCCTTGACTTAATATTGTACATCACCCCGCTCTCCCAGGCCTGCTGATCTACAGTGAGTGTCCAGTTGTAGGGAGCCTCTCCGGTGGGTGTATTCACCAGGTTCCATACTTCACTTTCAGACCATTCCCCCTCTTCATTATCCCAGAAGGTTTCATACGCAGGGCCGGAAGATATCAGAACCTCAGTCTGATCCTCATTCGTATACTGATCGGCCGTTCCGCTTATCTGAGCGGGAGAACTGTAAAAATTCGGGTTTAACTGCGAACCCTCCGGCGAAGAGATTTCGGTTGTGGGAAAAGGCGAACTGAAAGTCCACTCATGCGACTGCGCCTCTTCCACATTCCCCGCTTTGTCAACCGCCCGGAAAAACGTCTCATAAAGAACCCCGCCGGCGGTTGCTTCCCATTCCACATCCGAGACATCCATATGCCACTGACCATCTTCGGGGATTATCTCCCCGCTCCATATTTCCTCTTCCGAACTTACCCAGTCGCCGTCCCAATTCCAGTAGCGTCCGTCATAACTCCCCCCGGTAACCTGCCTTATGCTTACCTGGACATAATCCACTTCTCCCGGAGGGGTATCAAAACAGGTTCCGTACTTTTCATTCATAACCTCATAGGTGATATTATGCTCCGGCATATCCATAACAGACTCCGGCGGAATTGTATCGTATATGAACGTTTTCGTAGAGAAATCCACTTCCACATTCGGTCCGCTGACTCCGTCCGAGGTGGTCTTATCCCTGGCCCTTGCATTTACTTTGTACTCCACGCCGTCTTCAAAGGCCCCTTCAAGCGATGTGTATGTCCATGACGAACCATGCCACTGGGCCTCCTGCCAGGCCTCATCGGGTTCCATATACTCCCAGGATGAACCGTCCCAGAATATTTCCCCGGAGGTTCCGGAAGATATTCTTACCTCAACCCCATCTACCCCTGCGCTCCAGGAGGGCTCTGCGGGAAGATCCTCCGCCGTTCCCCATATCTTCTCAAGCGACTCATCGCTCTCATACTGGCTGTCGGGCTTGCTTATAGAAGAATCAGGGGGGGTCTCATCATATATGAACGATACGGACCTTCTCTCCTCGACATTACCGGCATGGTCGCTGTGCCATGCGTAAATTTTGTACTCGTAACCCTCCTGCCAGTTCGGCAGAGTATCATACTGCCAGTCTTCGGAAGCCGCGGGATAGAGGGTGCTCTCAGTCTGAGACCAGTCGGGCGTATCCCAGTAATATGTAGCGGGATCCCCCGGGCGTCTCTGGGTTATCTGCAGCCTCAACTGGGCCAGCCCCGAATCAAAACCCTCCGGCTCGTCAACAGCAGTACCGGATACAAGAAACGGCTCATTCCTGTGACCGCCTTCGGTAGGATCTGTAAAGGTTGTTTCAGGAGGAGTGCTGTCAAAAAGAAAAGTTATTGTGGAATACCCCACCTCATAATTGCCCCTGTTGTCTTTGGCCCTTGACATTATCCGGTAATCATTACCGCTTATCCATCCCGGGCTGGTTGCGGTATAGGTCCATGAAGACTCATGAACATCCGCGCCATTCCAGTGTTCGTCTTCCTGCCACTCCTGGGAACTCTCATTCCAGAAGAAATTATTTGAAACCCTCTGTATTTTAATATCAAGCTCCACAACCTCTTCATCATCCCAGTGGCTTCCTTCAATAGCCGGAGGAGTAAGCTCGTTAATAAAATCACCGTCCTGCGGAAAAGAAACCGCGGAGACAGGCCTTTCTGTGACATATATGTCCGTCAGTAAACTCTCAACTTCTTTTTCACTGTCACTCACCCCTATATAAAAGGTTCCTCCCGTGGAAAATTCCACACCGTATTCCGGAGACCCAAAGGTTTTTCTTCCGCCGTCTTCTTCGGTAAACTCATACTCTTCGGGAAGGAAGCTGACCTGCTCGGCATCGGATATAAAGGTTATCAGGGCTTCATAGTCCTCATGACCGGAATAATAATCCGTGATTCTGTTTTCAAACTCATCACGGGCCTCCACCGTAATTGAATACCTTTCATCCACAGTCTGGATTGTAGATGTTTCCACCATGAAATGGTCGAGTTCGCTGGGTATAACCTCAACAGTAACAGTAGACCCCGTTATTCCAGCCTCTTCAGGTGCAACCGCATAAATTTCCTGGTTTCCGATTGTGTACATCCACAATCCCTCCGAACCGGAAAAAAGCTTACGGCTTCCGTCTCCCTCTTCAAAAGTGTAGCTCTCGGGATTTATGACCGCCCCGGGGTCGCTGGAAGAAAATTCAATTTCCCCTTCATATTCCGGTTCCCGGCACCTGTTGTCATATTCATCATAAACCGTCACTCTGAATACAGACTGAGAACCGGCGACAATGGGGTCGTCATACTGATCAATCAATATATAATCGGGGGAAGCATTAAGGACCTTTATATCGCTCTGAACGCCGCTTATGGAAGGGTCCCCAACGTCATATGCCTCAACATCCCTTAACTCACCGGGGTCTGCCCGGGTAAAACGCACAAGCCCGGAATATTCGTGAACTCCCTCATACCCGGATTCAAAATCAACCGCCCCTAACGGCGCCTGCCCGGTATCGATTTCAAACCCTTCAGGCCCGGAAAAAGTAATTCCTTCATCGTTATCCACAAGCGAAACATAATCAACATCTGTATTCCCGTAAGGATCGAGAGCTTCAATTTTCACATCCACAAACTCTCCGGCAGTAACCTCGGTTGATATGCTCACATCAAAACTGACTGCCGGGGCCGGCTCTACAACTATGCCCTCCTTTCGTCCCGTGCGCCCGGGATAACTCGTATCATTGACCTCCACCCATGCATCCGAAGATGCGCGCCTCAAGCTCATGGTCGCCTCAAACACACGGTATCCGTTATCCTCTCCGGGGCCGGCGGTAAAGGAGTAATAGGAAGGCAGGGTTGAATCGCCAAACATTGTACGGGAATCCTCCTCCCCGTCATCGGCATACGAGGTAAACCTTATTTCGCCTGAATACAAATTCGGGCCTGTCGAGAGCCGGTTTCCGTATGCGTCAACCGCCTCAACCGTAACTGTTGCCCTGCCTACGCCGGCTGTCCAGGGACCCTCGTCCGCATCGACCGTAAACCCCCCCCGCTCTTCCGTATCCGGGCGCTGGTGAGTCAGGTGCGCCGGGTAAATTCTTATATCGTCTTTCTGTTCAATCACGGCTTCATGAGTCGCCCTCAGATACCAGCCGCCTGATTCATTTCCGGAGCCCGTATTGGCAGTGCGAAACGCAACTGTTGAACCGGCCTGCATTACCCCCGAACTTTCTGAATCAAAATACCAGCTTTCGGGAATTTCGGCTTCCGGGTCATTACTGGAAAATTCAACTTCTCCTTCAAAATCCGTCTTTACATTCCCGAATTCATCATAAGCCGTTACTTCAAGATCCATAAGGCTCCCGGCGGTCACCTCTTCGGCTGCAGGGTCGGGATCCAGGTCAATTCCAAATTCTTCAAGATCCCCCGGCATAACCGTGGTAAAGGCGTCAGTCGATATCTCCGGTTCGGCATCGGTATCCTTTATCCTCAGCCACTGACTTCCCGCTGTTTTAAATATCAGCCCGTCCTCCCAAACCGCCTCTCCGGCATCTTCATTCGTAAACTGATAAGAGGACGGAACAACTGCATACTCATCGGAAGATTCAAACTCGACCCATCTTCTGTAAGCCGAAGCAACTTCCTCTCCGTCCCAGGCGGTTGCCGTTATGTCATAACTTGCCCCCGCAACAGTATCTTCCGGTATGTCAAGTAAAAATGTAGAAGGGGGATTCCTGAACGTAAAAGTCCTGCGGTTATCCACTGAAGGCGCCTCCGTATTCCCCGCTGCGTCAACTGCAAGAGCGGTAACGCGGTACTCCTCTCCGGCGGCAAAGGCTTTGGTGGGATAATTTATTTCAAACACCCACTCCTGGGATGCCGAAATTTCATTAAAATAGTCAGTGCCCCCGGTATTTATCCACTCGGCGCTTTCGTTATCCCACCTGTGATTATCCTCTTCTCTTCTTATATCCACTCTGATTGTGCCAAGCACCCGGTTATCCCAGGAGGAACCGGTTATGGCAGGCAGATTATCGTAATCATCAAATGAGGGTGTTGTCAGCTCCGTCTCAGGGGGTGTGAAATCGGCTATAAATGTTTTTGTGTCATAATCAATAGAATAATTTCCGGCCCTGTCCCTGGCGCGCACATTAACGCGGTATTTTGGCACATCCTCGTCCCAATCCTCTTCAGGCGCTGCCAGACTCCAGAATGTGGCAGCTTCACTTAAATCGGCCTTGTTCCATTCAGGTTCAGAAACCCACATTCCCTCTGAGCCGGACTCGGAATCCCAGTAGTACTCATCCTCGCTCATTCTTTTCAAGCGTACAAAAACCTCATCTATCTCTCCTGCCGGTTCATCATATGCGGTTCCCTCCAGAGGCGCCATTGAAGAAATATAGTTGTTCGGAGCCTCATCAGGGTAGGTCATCTCAGCCTCAGGCGGAGAAGGGTCATACACAAATGTTACCGTTGTCAACTCTTTTTCATAGTTTCCGGCAGCATCCAGCGCCCTGGATGTTACGCTGTATGAAGCATTAACCACCCAGAATTCATCCGGGAGGCTTCTTGACCACTCCTCTCCGCCGGGAGCAGGAAGCCAGTTTACCCCGCTCTCCCATGAGGGGTCATGAAAATACTCTCCGGTATCGTGCCTCCATATTTTGACCCTGACGGCATCTACAGGATCAAGCTCCACACCGTCATAGGCAGTTCCGTCTACCGAAGAAAGAACTTCGCTGAAGTGCTCACCGTCTTCAACAGACTCCACGGAAGATTCGGGAGGATGCGTATCGTATGTAAATGTAACCGTATCCGCATAAAGCTCGTAATTTCCCGCCCTGTCATAAACCCTGGCCCTTATCCTGTATGAGCGGGGGCTGGTCCAGGAAGGAACAGAATCTCCTGTTTCCGCAGGGTATGTCCAGCTTCCGGAAGAGGCACCCTGGTAGTAGGGGTCATAATCCACTTCTCGCCATTCATCCGTATCCCCGACATCCCAATCCTCCCCGTTCCAAGTCTGGCCATCATATGTATCAAAAATGTTTATAAGAACCTGCTCCACCTCCCTGGGCTCGGCTCCGGGGTTGTTGTTGGCAGCCCATCCGGAAATTTCAGGAACCTCCCTGTAGGGCATCTCCTGAGGAAATGTCACAGATGCTTCAGGAGACTGCTCATCAAAATAAAACCAGCTGTCAAAATTTTCTCCGTCATAAATATCCCCGGAAAGAACCTCAGTCACATTGCCTGCGGCATCCTCGGCTCTCACCCAAACCTGATATTCTTCCCCGTCGTCAAAGGCCACTTCGGAAACATCAGCGGACCATTCATCCGTCCCCGATGCCTCTCCCCACTGTATTGTTCCCACCCAGGAATCATCCCAGTTCCAGAAAGCCTCATCCGACACCCTTCTGAGAACAACTTCAACACCCGCTATTGCTGAAACCCCCTCATAATCCCCTGCCTGCCCGGTTATCGCCGAAAGGGTGTTGCGGCCGCTTCCGGGTAGCGGAGAGATTACTGTCGCCGTAGGCGGGGTTACATCATAAGTAAATTTTGTATAATCATAGCTGGTCTGAACATTCGGCGGCCGGGCAGAATCATATGCCCTGCTGTGGAGCTGATACTCCTGTCCATCTGAAAACTCCACCTCTTCTATATTATACCTGAAACCGGTAGGGGGCGTCCCCCCTGTCATATCTGCTTCCACCCAGTTTTCGGCCGCGGACCATGAAGAGCCCGTCCAGGTATATCCGTCCGAATCAGTTATACGAAGCTCCGCATAATCCACCCCCGATGGATATGTGCCTGAATCCGAAACACCTCCGGTGATTCTTTCCCAGGTATCATTTTTCCTCTCATTCCAACCCGGATCCTCAAACCAGGAATCGGGAGCGGTTCTGTCAACATAAAACTGAATAGCGCCTAAAGCAGCCTGAGTTCCGTAAACATTATCATACGCGCGCGACTCAATTCTGTATTCCGTATGGTCAAGCCAGTCATCCTGAGATATAAAATAATCCCACTCTCCTTCAGTAACGCCCTCTGTGGAGAGAACAGTTATCCAGTTTTTGCTTGTTGAATCCCAGTCTGAACCATCCCACCACCTTTCATCATCTATATTCTCAATGTTTATTTCCACCTTCGCAAGCGATACGTCCGCATGAGCAACCTGGGCGGTTCCTTCTATCTCCGGAACCTGCGACCAGTGAGTATAAATATCCGCCGGCTCTATAATTTCACTTAAGGGTCTTCCTACGACCCTTATCTCCTCCTGTTTTCCATCTATTTCACCGACATAGGTCCTTATGCTGTGCAGCCCTGTAGAATTAATTACAACGTAAGTGGAGGAAGTCAACTCGAAATTTTTTACACCCTCATCTTCTTCAGTAAAGGAATAATTGGAAGGAGAGAATTCATAATCCGGGGCGTCGCTGTCAAAATAGACCGTCCCGGTGTAATCCGTTATAGTGTTTCCGAATACATCAACTGCTTCAACTGTAAACCCCGAAGGCCTCTCAACACTGCGTGGCGAGGAAACCCCGGAGACATCAAACGCCCCCAAATCCGCAGGGGCTACATAAATCTGGTATGCCGGCTTGGTTCCTTCTATAGACGGATCATCCGTATCTGCAGCGCTCACGGAATGGTTTCCCGTTGTCCTGAACTGAATCCCCGCTTCGTGGACCCCGCCGCGGAGCCGCCTGTTTCCTTCATCCACATATACATCGGCCGGAAGTGGAACATCTCCCAGGTAAGCCTCCTCATCGCTTGAAGTAACCGTCACCGTACCGGAATATACCGTAGAAAGGTTCCCGTGCCCATCCCTTGCAACTATCCTCAGGTCTTCATACTCCCCTGCTGTGGTTTCAACCGGCTCTCCCAGATCTTCAGGCACTTCAACATGATCCACATAAACCTCAAATTCCTCCGGCCAGGCCGGAGATACCGTTATTCCCTCATGCTGACCGGTTATTGAGCTGTCTTCGTCATCCGTTACCCCAACCCAGTGATTTTCTCCGGCGGGAAAATTAAGCATTACCTGTTCCTCATATGTCATAACCCCGCCGGAAAAATCCGCCACCGGATCGGCAAACAAATCATCTTCCAGGCTGGACTCAAACTCAACTTCCGACTGGTAATCATAATTTATGTTTCCGAAAGAATCATAGGCAGTTACCTGTATATCATAAAATTCCCCAGCGGTAGCATCCTCGGTGGAAAGCTCCACCCCGAAAGAAGTGACAGCGCCTGCAATAACCTCGATACCGTCCTGCTCCCCATAACGATCGGATACTATCGAATCCTCCGCTCTTATCCATGCATTTGAATCAGCCCGCCTGAATGTAACAGTTGCATATAGAACCATCCGCCCCAGGTCTTCGGGCTGAAAAGTCTTCTCTACCGGAAGAGGCGAACCCCCAAACAATGTTCTGGACTCAGCAGGGTCATCATCGGCATAGGAAGTAAATTCCACTGTCCTGTCACAGGGATCCTCAGGGTCGGAAAGACGGTTGCCGTATTCATCTATTCCCACCACCGTAACCGTTGCCTGGCCAACCCCCGCCTGCCAGGGGCCGGTAGCGACATCAACAACAAAAGAATCGTGGGAATCCGGCCTGACGCTGATATCATCCTTCTGTCCATCTTCACCGGTCTCATCACAGACCGCCAGAATATACCATTTTTCTGCAGCGTTGCCCTCCCCTATGTTTGCGGTCCGGAAGTTGACTGTAGAACCCACAACAACATTTCCTTCATCAGCCTCTTCCATGGTAACCGAATCCGGAACATCTCCATCCGGAACATTGGAATATATGTTTATTTTTCCGGCGTAATCCGTCTTTATGTTACCGTCTCCCTCTCCCGCCTGGCGGGCAGCGCGCCCGTCATAGGCGGTAATCTCAAGGTTCTTCCATGACCCGGCGGTCACCGTTGATCCCACAGGCAACTCAACGGTAAAATATTCAAGATCTCCCGGAAGCACCTCTATATCCGCTTCGCTGGATATAGAATACTCATAAGTATCTTCATCCCTGATTTGAATATTCCGCATTCCTGCGGTCTCCATGGTGAAGCTGAAAGTCTTCTCACCGTCATCGGCGGCTTCAAACTGGTAAGTGGAAGGAAGGTCCGCATATTCATCATCCGTTATTATCTCAACCTCCCCCTGGTAGCCCGAAGCAACCGCTTCATGCTCATCATTCCAGGCGGTGACCGTAAATTCAAAAGAAGCCCCCGCAGTAACATCCGAAGGATAATCCAGAACAAAATCCGTAGCGGGGTAAACAAACGTAAACCGGGACTCTTCACCGGTCTGATAATTTCCGGCCTTATCGTGAGCACGGGGTGTTACTTCATATTCGGTATCATCATCCCAGGCAACTGCCTGGTCTATTTGATCATACTTCCAGTCTTCCAGGGTCGGATCTCCAAAGGCCTCTTCCCACAGCGGCTCGCCGCCGGTATCCACCCAACCGCTGCCGTCCCAGCGGTAGTTATCTTCTACTCTTCTAATATCTATGTATATCTCATCCAGTTCTCCGGGCGGGGGATCATAAGCCTCACCGGCTATATGGGATACCGAATCTATCTCCGTTCCGTCGGCAGGAAATGTAACCGTAGAATACGGCGCCTGAAAATCCCCCATAAAGGAGACGGTGGAATACACCGTCTGCCAGTTACCGGCCTTATCTACCGACCGGGCATAGGCCTCATAATCGGTGGTTTCCCAACCGGGGCTGTCTGTAAGCTGCCACCAGGTGGCTGCCGGTGAAAGCTCTGCCTGAACCCAGGCGTCTTCTGTGTCCCCTCCCCAGCTCTCTTCCCCGTGCCAGAAGTCACCGGTTTCCTCATTAAGTATCTTTACCTCCACCTCGTCAGTTATGCCCGGGAAAGGGTCGTCTGCGGTACCCGAAATCAGGCCGTCTTCCGCAATATAGCCGTCATCGGAAGGGTATGTGATTTCCGCAGAGGGGTCTAAAATATCATAAACAAATGTAGTAGTGGAAAACTCCGTTTCCACATTTCCGGCTTCGTCCTGCCCGCGGGAAACCACCGTAATCTCTGTATTCTCCGCTTCTGACCAGAAATCGGGGTGATCCACACTCCTGCTCCACTCCCAGTTTCTTTCGTCTATCACGTCAGTGGAAACCCCCAGCCAGTTTTCGTCATTCCCCCAGGTAGCCCCCTGCCAATACTGTCTGTTTTCCTGCTCGTCTTCATAGAAAATTTTAACCCTTATTCTGCGAAGCCTGACATTGTCATAAGCGGTTCCTTCAACCTGAGTCAGCGTTTGCGCAGTATGATCCCCATGGCCGGGGTACGTAACTACGGAGTCGGGCTCGGAAATATCATAGTAAAAAGTCACCTCCGAAATCTCTTCTTCTTCATTACCGGCAACATCTTCAGACCTCGTACGTATCCGGTACTGCCGCGAATCGGTAAAATAAGGGAACGGCTCCACTGTTTCATCATATACCCATGTGCCGGAAGAACCGCCGGTTTCATAGGAAGTATAATCCACGGGTCGCCAGGATCCGTCATCCTCTTCATCCCAACCGTCCTCTCCGTGCCAGTATTCATCCTCGCTCATGTCGTATATCTGGATTTCCACACTACTTATCCGGCCCCGGGAATCCTCCGGAGAGGTCTGGTTGTCATCAACCGCAGTTCCCACTATGCTGTCTATTTCCCTTATATAATCGTCATCTTCCACATTTGTCACCCACGATTCGGGCGGAATATTATCAAATACAAACCAGGTGCTGGTCCCCCCTTCCAATCCGTCTTCCAGGTTGCCCACATACTCTTCGTCAACCAGCCGCTGGGCGGCATCCTCCGCCATTGAATAGACAGTGTAGCGCTCGTTGGCAGTCCAGTGGGAGGTGGAGTGAGGCATGCTGTAGCTCCAACCAGGCGAGGGGTGCATACCCTCGTAAGCGGTATGCCAGGTTTCACCGACCCCCCAGTCTTCCCCCTGCCACCACAATCCGGCATCCTCATTATAAATCCCTACTGAAACCTCGCTTACGTACTGGTTGTCCTGGGAATCTCCCGAGAAGGTCTCAAGTTCTCTCGTCAGTTCTCCTTCTTCGGGAGTTTCGGTCCAACTTACCGGAGGTTCATCGTCATATGTAAAAAATCTCCAGTCGCCCCAGCCGTGATTTCCCGGGAAATCATAAGCATAGGGTCGAAGTCGGTATTCGGTATCATTTTCCCAGGTTACTCCTTCCCCTTCGGCATCAAAAGTCCAGTAGAGATGGTAGTCGTGAGAAGCAACAACCCTGGTGGATTCCTCAATCCAGGCGTCTTCATATTCACTCCAGTATAAATAAGGTTCATCGGCGGTTCTTATCTCTATCTCTACCCGCGCCACGTCTGAAGAGTCATCAACGGCATAAACGGTCAGGGGATCGTTGGCGAAGCCGCTCCTTAAGTCCTGCAGAGGCTGGGTGGGTTCATCACCACGGCGAATCTCAGAATCCGGAGAAGAATCATCTATTACCACCGTTGCCTCGCCAAATTCTGTTTGTATGTTGCGGGCGTTATCCTCGGCTCTGGACTCAATCGTATATTCAACCCCGTCGCTCCATTCAACATACCCTCCATAACTGAATTCATTCTCTTCGGCGTCAAATGCGCAGGAGAGCCATTTATCTTCCTCTTCCGGCTCCGAATCCCACTCGTTTCCGTCCCAGTAGTATATTTCTTCTCCGTCCTCATGGCTTATTCTTATATCCACTCTGTTAACCCCGGAAAGAAGGTCAGTTGCCGAACCGGCTATATTAAACTGGATTTCGTCTGATCTGTAATGAGTCTTATCGGGAAATGTTATGGTTGAATCGGGCGCTACTCCGTCGTACGTAAATGTTACCGTGGACAACTCCACTTCATAATTAGGGCCTCCATAGGCAGTGCGGGTTATATCCCTGGCAATTGATACTATCTTATATTCTTGATTATTCTCAAAACCCCCGGTTGGGATTCCCGGAAAAGACCACTCTATTACTTCCGGTTTTTCAAGCTCCGGAGGCCAGTTTAATACGGAAGTCCACTCCTCTTCAGACATATTATCTGTCGTAACCGCTATCCACTCCTCATCTTCCGTAAAAACACTTCCGTCAAAATACTCGCCTTCCTCGTTTATTATCGTAAACCTTATGCTCCAATCCTCATCCGCTGTAAGGCCGCTTCTTTCATGAGATTGAGCTTCACCGTGAGGGCCAATATTGTCCAGCCAGTACGGACCCCTGAAATCTCCGTCCTCCGGGTCAGTTATAAAAGACTGGGGAGGAGAGGTTATATATGCGAAATGAGAATCAACCGGCTCAGATTCGTTTCCCGCAACATCAACAGCCCTCGCTCTTACAATATACCTTTCATTTTCATCAAAATATTCTTCAGGAAGATCCCAGCTCCACGTATTATCCTCCTGCAAAGAAGCTTCAATCCATTCTATTTCTTCCTGCCACTGTTCATTTTCCTCACTGAAGTATTCCGCGCGGCGGGCTTTATAAACTGCTACATCGACTCCTTCAACCCCCAGGCCGTATGCCTCCGAGTTATCGCTAGCGGTTCCGGTAAAAGTAAACCTTTCTGCCGAATAAAGATCGTCTTCGGGCTGGGTTATTTCAACCTCGGGCTCCTCATCGTCAAAATAGACACTCACCCGGTCTTCTGTCGTAATCTCTTCCACACCGCCATATCCGTCATGAACCCTGCTTTTTATCCGGTACGTCTGGTTATCTGAAGACCAGCTGACCCCGCTTGAATCCCAGCTCCAGCTTCCCTCGTATTCCCCTGTATCTATCCACGTTTCCTCCTCCGTCCAGGCGCCGTCTCCAATATCAGGGTCCCAATACCTGTTGGGGTCCGGAGCCGTTCTTTCTATTCGTAAATAAACGCGGTGATCACCTCCATGCTCTATGGTTCCCTCTATAGTGTCTATCTCTTTGTAAGCCTGTCCGTCCTCCGGAACGGTAACATCGCTTGAAGGGGCCTCCGTCACGGTAAAAGAAATATCACTATTTAAGGAAGAACCCATTACTGACCTCTCAATTCTTATAGCATAATCTCCCGGCTCAACTCCGTGGGGGATCCCGAGATCAAAAGTTGCCTCATCGGAAATTGTATTTATATATACATCTTCAATCTCAACTCCGGATACAACATCCGGAGACCCTTCTTCTTCAACAAACTTTATTACATCATCTGAATTAAAATTTTCCCCGCTTATTGTAACCGAAACCGGAAATTGAACCGAGCCCTGACCCGCTTCCGAGGGGCTTACTGATTCTATCTCAGGAGCAGTAAGTTCTTCAAATTCATGCGGACTTGTAAGCTCGGCTATGCCGTCATTCATATCTATCCATGTACCTGAATGATTGTTAGAATGATAAAATCCAATTTCTACGACAATAACATCTCCGGTCTGCACTGAGACAGCTTCTCCGGTAACTCCGTCAATAGGAATCTCCGTCCCTCCACCACCAATTTCGTCTTCCGACTGGGTAAGATCCACAATGGTCTCCCAACCTCCATTCCACACAGAAATTTTTGCTGCGGCGTACGAAGAATCTTGCTGAGTGTTACCCACTCCGGCATAAAATTGAACACTCCACTCACCCGCTTCTATTTCCTGCTCGGCAAGCGGACCTGTGACAAACCTTTCAAGGGTAACAAAATTCCCTTCGGAATCAGAAGTATCCCAATCCATTCTGACACCACCCCCTTCCGGACCATCCTCACAGAGCCAATGCCCGTCCCTGTCCCCATCAAAAGAACCCCAGCCGGTATCTACATCCCATGCACCGCTTCTACTTCCCGGCACTGCATCCGGTTCTTCTTCCATATCAGAAGAGGCTCTTAGATCATATCTATAGGTGCTGGCTGCAGCAACCGGAACCAAAATCATAATTCCTAAAATTGCAAGTAATACTACACGCAAATAAGTCCTTACAGGACCTAATAATTTAACATAGTAGCTTATACAGCATTTCAGGGAATCTTTAATCATTTTTCCCCTCTAAAAACCTTTCAACCATATTCCTGATGTCCTCCCGCGAGTCACCCCTGGCCGCTTCCATTGCGCTTAAAGATTCATCTGTTCCGATTCTTCCCAGGGACATCACAGCCTGAAACCGCAGTGAAGAATCCTCGTCTCCCAGAACCGCCTCAAGAATTTCAATTGATTCCCGGGTTTTTATTTTCTCAAGCGAGCGTATAGCCATTGAGCGGCGACTTCGTCGGGCATTCTCATCCAGGGCCACCTCGCCGAGCACCTCTGCCGTTTTCGGCTTTCCAAGACCTGCCAGAGCAGCCGCAGCCGAGAGCCTGACCTGCTCGTCTTCGGATTTCAGATAAGGTTTTATTACTTCAGCGGCTTCTTCTCTTCCGGTCCGGCCCAACTCATTTATAAGAAGCGCTTTCTGACGCGTTTCCTCTTCTTCTTCAAGGAGTTTTTCTATTATCTTAGCAGCCGACTCCGGGTCTTCGGAAACCATCTGATCTATTTCCATACCCCTGCGGGAAGGGGATTTTTCCATTAATTCTTCCGCTCTTTCCTCTTCAGCGGTTTTTCTGCCAAACCACAGAAATTGACTGCGGGATACAGATACAGATATACATACTGCAAATACCGCCAGAATACCGGAAATAAAAACCATTCTTTTTTTCATTTGTTTTTTCTTTCTCATTTTCTTTCTCAACATTCAGAAAAATCAGCTGTTAGACTATTTCTCTGTATACTGAGAAAATGATTAGGGAGTGAAATATAAGATCCTATTCCAGAAAAACAGGTGCCCGAAACCGGGGCTCTTCATCGGTAGGCGGCCTCGGATTATAGTTCAATACGGACACTCTTAAAATAAAAAGGGAAAACATCAGAAAGAGAGGAAAAGAAGAGATATGTCTTCCCGTAAACCTCGGAAACAAATTCTTTGAAGGCGCCAGTGCTGAAAAAATCAACCGCGGTATATCAAATTTTAAAACACCTGCCATTTCCGCATTTGAATACGGTGCTTTGGAACGCCACCTGTTTACGCCAGGCGGGGTAAGCCTGGAATAAAACCTGAAAAAGAGGGGTTCTTCATAAATTTTTTCGGAAAATATTGTTTCAACCGGGCGATTTTCAGAATCCCTCGCATCAATATTTGAAAAACTAAAATTTCGGGTAAAGATTCCGCCGGCCGCAAAGGCCTTTATCTCTGCGGTGAGTGAGCTAATCAGGAAAAAACATATCAGGATTAATTTTATCTTCTTCATTTTTCTAAAAAAAACAGCCGGTTCAACTGATAAGTTTACCGGCTTACGAAGTTTTCCGTCTTTCTGCCGGCAGTCCAGCCCTCCGGTAAATCCGGAGCTGTGACTTTGCGCTGCGCCCGTTACCGGACGATTGCCCTTATCTGCAGACCATTCTTTCCTCTCACTATAATAAATAACACGGAATCCGAGTTTTTTCAAACTCTTCTTCCGTGTTAAATGGCTTTTTTAACTGATTTTACTCAGGGAAGATCTATATTCAAAAACGAAGCCGCCGTTTGTGCGTCTCTTTTTACACTCGAATCATCTGAATTGTACGCCTCAATCACTATATTTTCAACCTCGGCATCCGATTTGCCAATAATTCCAAGCGCTCTCAAACCGCTTCTTTTAATACGCGTATCGTCCGACCGGGCGGCATCCAGCGCAACTGAATACCCGTCATCCAGGCCCAGCTGTCCCAGAGAGTGTGCAATAGCCACTTTAAGCTCAATATCATCCTCCCTGTTTAAAAGGCTTTTAAGGGAGCCGGCCGCTTCTTCCTCTCCTATTTCTCCCAGGGCCCTGACCGCGTAAAGCCGCACATTCTTGTCCTCATCAGAGGCCGCATCCGTAAGAGCCCTTACGGCTTCACCGCTTCTAAGCCTGCCCAGCGACTGAGCGGCTATACGCCTTATTCTTCCGCTTTCAGAATTCAACGAATCCATAAGAAGAGGTACAGACCTGTCATCAGGTATAATGCCGAGAACATTTAATGCGGATATTCTCAGCCCTTCATTTTCTTCTCTTCTTACAAAATCCATAAGAGGCTCCACCGCGTTACTGTCTCTGATATACCCTAATGCTACTATTGCAGAAGCCTTTACGTTTCTGTTTTCATCTTCAAGGGCATCCAAAAGATATGGGATGGCTTTCCGGCTTCTGATATTTCCCAGAATTTCAGCCGCCCGGGCCCGGACGGTGAAATCCGTATCCGAAGTTAAAAGCCCTGCCACAGCTTGAATAACCTCCTCGGAGTCTTCGCCGGACAAAGCCGATATGGCAGCCCTCCTGTCAGCCGGAGCATCGCTTTGAAGCATACTTAACTTTTCACTTACATTAACCCCAGCAGCCGCACTGCCAAAAGATAACGGCAGCAGTATCATTCCCATAAAAACAGCTATATTTCTTTTTTTCATATTATTTCCACCTCCGGATTTTTCAACTCAAATATTTACTTCTCTACTTAATACTTGTGAAAATTTTCAATAATTTCAAGGGCCGGCTTATACATTGCTTACTTTGCTTACTGCTTCAATCACATTTTCAAGGTTTATCAATCCGATAAGTTTATCCATGTAGTTTATCTCGCCCTTCAAGTAGTTTACCTTCACTTCATCTATTGTTGAGAGAGGAGGCTCAATTGATTTTACAGGCAGATTAAAAACCCCTTCAACCTTATCCACCAACAGGCAGAATTTTAAGTCTTCTTTCTCTATTACAATAAATTTACTTTGCCGGATGTTCTGTTTTTCCGCAGGAAGGCCGAATATCTTCTTTAAATCCACAACGGCAAGAATATCGCCGCGGAGGTTTATTACCCCCTTTATGCATCTTTGAACTGAAGGCAGGGGGATTATTGAAAATGGAACAAGTTCTTCCTTTATGTGTTCCAGGTCAAGACAATACCATTCCCCTACAATTGAAAATATGAGGTATTTCTCCGTGTCTTCTTCCTTTATGTCTTTTTTTTCTGCAAGATCCATCGCCCTCGAATGAAGAAGCTCTCTAAGTTCCTCGTCTTCCACTTCCATTTTTGAGAGTTTTTCCGCTGCCCGGACATCATCAAAAACCACCTCTTTAAGCTCTTCCTCTTTTCTGGAAATAACCTCGGAAATATCAAGTATCGGAAGAAGTCCGCTTGCTGTTTCAGCCACCCCCATCAATATATCCCGGTGAGGGATGTTTTCCCCGGGTAAAATTATATCTTTTCTGCTCAGTTTAAAATCGTTAACAATATTATCAATTATTATCCCCACTTCTTTATCCTGCATCCTTGCAATTATTATCTGAGTATCCTTTTTATACTTTACGTTTCCCATACCCAGAATTTTATGCAGATCTATAACCGGAATCACACTGCCCTGAATATCAATAATCCCTTCTATAATACCCGGCGCATTAGGAACCCTTGTGATTTCAACCATCCAGATGATTTTTTTTATCTGATTTACCTCAATACCGAACTCATATTGGCCCAGTTTGAATTTCACTACTTTAAGTTCTTCGGGCAGCTCCTTTATTTTTTCCACAAATGGGGTTTTAGTCTGTTTTTCCGAAGCCGCCTCAGCCCCGGGTTTCTGATTTTCTTTTTCTTCCCGGGCGGCTGAATTTTCATCCGCTGATTTTTTTCTTGTGTTCTTAAATAACCCTTTTTTTAAAATATCTTTATTGAATTCTTTACTCATATCTTAATGTGTTTTTTTAAACAAACTGCTTAAAAATCCCTTCTTAGCGCTTTTTCCCTCTTCATCATCCTCCATATCAATAATCTCTTTTACCAGGTTTTCATAATCCGAGCTGGCACCGGAGTCGGGTTTATAATCAAAGACTGTCTCGTGCTGCGCTGCCGCCTTGTCATAAATATCGCTGCTGCGAATAACGGTATCAAATACCGAATCCTTGAAAGTCTCTTTTACTTTTTTAAGAACCTCTTTGTCTTCGCCTGATCCTTCTTTAAAAAAAGTCGGTATGACGCCTGTGATTTCCACCCCGTGCCCCAGCTCCTCATTTACAAGTTTAACTATATCAATTAGATGACCGGCGCCCTTTAATGCAAAGTAGGACATCTGAACCGGAACAAAAATTTCTTTAGCGGCCAGTAGCGCATTTACAGTCAATATATTCAAAGAAGGGGAACAGTCTATGATTATGTAATCATAGCTGCCTACAAACGTCTCTCTTTCTATTGATTTGTAGAGTTTCTCTGCCAGCTTAATTTCACGGCCGGGCTTCTCCACCAAATCTATTTCGGCCTCGGCGAGATTGAGATTGGAAGGCAGAAGAGACAGATTCTCTATTGATGTATCTACTATAACGTCTTCCGGAAAAGCATCTTCCACCATCACATCATAAATGGACAGCTCATTGAGCGATGCCTTGACATTAAGAAGCAGGCTTGAATTGGCCTGCGGGTCCAGATCAACCAGAAGCACCTTTTTTCCACGCCTGGCTAAAAATGCGCTTACATGCACAGAGGTTATAGTCTTTCCCACCCCGCCCTTCTGATTTATTACAGCTATTACTCTCATCTTTTAAGCTTCTGCTCCTTCCTTGTTTTTTAGTTAATGTTAACTCAAGGCAACTTCAATTGTCAACTCAAGTTAAACGCAATCATTTTATGGATAATCATAAAATCCATACTCAGTCTTTTAATTACTTAAACGCTGCAGCCTTTTCATCTTGCTTTCCGACAACTCAGACATTGTCTTAACTGTGAAACCGCCTGCCAGCTCCACCGGTTCTTCTTCAATAAGCTCCCCAAACGACATAATCGCATTTCTGTATTCAATAATTGCCTTATTATAATTTGTCTTATTTTCATATAATTCAGCCAGTCTGAAATGAGCAAGCGCAAAATTCTTTTTAAGGTACAGGGCTTTTTTCAGATACTTCTCGGCTTCGGGGTAATTCTCTTTATTTAAATTAATTATACCCGCAACAAAATATCCTAGGGGGTTCAGATATCCCTTTTCAATGGTTTTATGGGCGTAATCCAGCGCCCTGTCCATTTTATTCTGCTCAAAAAATATTTTTGAAGCCAGAAGGTTTCCTTTCATGTCATTCTCTTTTTCTAAATATTTCTCTATATATTTACCGGCCTTGATATAATGCTCTTTAATGTATTCTTCATATGACTGCCTGTATATTTTTTCCGTATTTTCTTCTACAGGTTCAGTTTTCTCCGTGTGAACATGTCTAACCTTCAATCTTTTTCGGGGTTCTTCCGGCTTTTCTTTTTTCTCTCTGTCTCTTTTGTATATAAATGTGCTGCCGCACTTAACCGGCTTAAATTTATCACTTACTTTATATATTGATTCCGAATGGCCAAGAAACAGAAACCCGTCATCCCTGATGATTTGGGCAAACCTATCCAGAACATTCCTGATTGTATCAATGTTAAAGTATATAAATACGTTTTTGCAGAATATGATATCCCATTTTCCAAAAAAACTCTGGGGATAAACTTCATCTATCAAATTGTGATAATCAAACGAACATAAATCGCGCACCTTCGGCTTCAGCCTGAAAAATTTTCCTTCTTTATTGAAATATTTCTGGAGCCGAACTTTATCAACATTTCTCAATCTCCACTTATTGTATGTCGCCTTTTTAGCCTCTTTAAGCATGGATTTATCAACGTCTGTTCCGAGAATTTCCACCTCACAACTCTTTGGATACTCGGGATTTTCCAGAATTTCTATAGCTATGGAATACGGCTCCTCTCCCGAAGAACATCCGGCGCTCCATACAGAAACACCTCTCTTGCGTGAGCTTTCTTTCTTTTTGTTTTTGAACAGACAGGGTAAAACCATTTTTCTCAACGCCTCATACTGGTTTTCATTACGGAAAAAACTGCTCTCATTTATGGTTATTAAAGTCAGCAGATTTCTTAATTCTACTGAACCTAACGGATGGTATTTTAAATACTTGAAATAGTTATATGGCTTGAAAAAACCCTGCTTTTCCGCTCTGATTGACACAGCTTTTACAAGCCGGTCATTATTTTGAATCTGAATCCCTGCAGTCGCTTTTATAAAATCCTTAAATAGTTTTATTTCCTTCTGGTCTAACTGCATGAAGACATTCTTTAAGTTTTTTCCATAAGCTTTTTTGCAAGCGCCGTAATATCAGCTTTAGAAAAAGGTTTCGTAATAAAACCGGTAACAACATTATCCGGTTTATACATTTCATATATATCGCGGTCCCCTACCATTCCGGACATGAAAATAACGGCTGTTCTTTTAAAATAAGGTTCTTTTGAAAGCCTGCTTATGGCCCGGTACCCGCTGAGAACCGGCATAACTATATCAGTAATAATCAAATCCGGTTTGTTTTGCTGAGCTTTTACTACAAGTTCTTTGCCGTTAATTACCTCATCAACCTCGAACTTCGGTTTAAAAATTGTTTTTACCAAAGCGCGCGTAAACTCGTCATCATCTGCTACTACCATGCGTTTTTTCTTATTCATTTACTTTAAATTTTTCTTTTCCTCAAGAATGCACTTTAAAACCATATGCAATTATCAATCTTTCTCTTTTTCATCTATTATGCTCTGTATTTTTTCTATAAGCTCCTCCGGCTTAACGGATTTATTTACGTAGTGGTCCGCGCCCACGGAAAAGGCCTTTTCCTCTTTCTTTCTCTCTGAATAACCCGTGTGCATTATAATTTTAACATTACTGGTGGAAGGGTCTTTCTTTAATCTTCTGCAAACCTCCCAGCCGTCAACACACTGCATTGTCGCATCAAGAAGCATCACATCCGGCTTCAATTCAGTTGCCTTGTCTATGGCTTCCCTTCCGGATGACGCCTTTTCCACTTCAAAATATCTGCTGAGTATCTTTGATATAACTGTCAGCGCAGCGGGTGAATCATCTACAACCATAACTACCGGTTTTCTTTTATCTGAATCTTTCATTTTCTATTTAAGCCCTGTCATTTTTATTATTTCAGAACTTATGTTATCCGGACTTGAAACCACATCCACAACACCTCTTTTTATAGCCCCCTGCGGCATTGTGGGCAGGATGCTATTTTCAGGGTCCTGCGCAATAACCCTGCCTCCGCATTCTTTTATTTTCTGCAGCCCGTCAATGCCGTCCTTTCCCATTCCGGAGAGTATTACTCCTATGCTTTTTTCCTTAAAGACCCTGCCGACCGATTCAAACATCACGTTTCCGGAAGGCCTGAATCCGTTGTTGCGGGGCGCGTCAGTCAACTCAATTCTTTTTAATTTATTTATCACCAGGTGTTTATTTTCGGGCGCCACATAAACCGTCCGTTCCTTTATTTTTCTTCTGTGGCTGGCTTCAACCACCTCCAGTTTAGAGTCGGAATTGAGCCACTTTATAAAATCCGGGGTAAAGCCTGTAGATATATGCTGAACAACAAAAATACAACCGGGGAAATTACCCGGAAGCTCGGATAGAATTTTTTTCAAAACCCCCGGTCCGCCGGAAGAGGCAGTGATTCCGATATAAGATTTACAGCTTTCATCCAGCTCGGATTTTATATTTATTTCCTTAACCTTTTTTAAATCTACAGTGGAAGAGGTCTTTGCCTTTGCCATTTTCTTTATTTCTCTGACGAGTATTTTCTTAAAATTCCTAAGCTTCTCCCACTCCGGCAGGTCGGGTTTTTCAAGTATCTCAAGAGCCCCCAGTTCAATTGCCCGAAAGATGAAATCCTCACCCTTGCTGAAAGCAGACCTGGCCAGCACAAGAATTGGAATAGGATTTTCTGACATTATGTGCTTTATGGTGCTGAATCCATCCATATAAGGCATCACTATATCCATAGTTATTACGTCCGGCTCTTCCTCTTTGATTTTCTTTATTGCTTCTCTGCCGTTATCGGCAGTTCCTACCACTTTAATAGATTTTTCATCGCTAAGAAGCTTTTTTACAAGCGTCCTTACCGTTGCAGAATCATCTACTATAAGCACCTTTATTTTATTCATTCCCACCTATTAACCTTTCTATAATTTCAGAAACTTTCGGCTGATTAAAATCCTTCTTCACTATATATGCATCCGCTCCAGCTTCAAGGCCCTTTCTTTTGTCCTCTTCGCTTCCCATTGAGGAAACTATAATCACCGGCAGGTGACTGTACTGGTCGTTAGACCTTATTTTCTCACAATACTCCAGTCCGTTCATATTCGGCATCTTCACATCCGTAAAAACCAGGTCATAGGTTTCAGGCGGGCTGTTCTGCAAATTTTCATATGCCTTGGCACCGTCTTCAAAAGCATCCACTTCATAGCCCAGTGACTCAAGAATGCTTTTTTCAAGATCTCTTGTAGTCGCCGAGTCTTCAGCAACAATAATTCTTTTCTTTCCGGTTTTCTTTTCCCCTGAAACTTCTCTTTCTGATTTCATGCTTGATGCCGTAAACTGCTTATGCTTGATGGTGCCTATCAAATCCGGAACATGAAGAATCACTGCCGGCAACCCGTTCTCAAGTATGGTGACCCCGGCAATATTTTTCAGCTTCCCAATCGGCTTTTGCAGTGTTTTTATAACAATATCTTTCTGCCTTATTAAACGGCTTACCGCAAAAGCAATCCTCTGGTTGCCGTATTTGACCACAACTACAGGAACTTCACTTTGCTGAAAAACCTCTCCGCCGTTAGCCTTAACCCCCAGAACATCTTCCAATGCCAGAATCGGCACCGTGTAATCGCGTATTTTTACAGCATTTTCCCCTTCTATAGAATGAATTTCAAACGGATCAATATACGCCACGGTTTCTACCGCATTAATAAGAAAAACAAAGATTTGCCCGGCTGCCTCCACAAGTAAACCGGTATTAATCAGCAGAGTAAGCGGCAGTATTATTGTAAATGCAGTACCTTTTCCGATCTCGGTCTCTACCATAACCTGACCCACAAGGTTTTCCTCAATGCTTTTCTTTACCACATCAAGGCCCACCCCCCTGCCTGAAATGCTGTCAGCTTCATCCCTGCTTGAAAATCCCGTATTGAATATCATCTGAAGGACATCTTCTCTGCTGAGCTTGTAGGCATCCTCCTCGGGAAGATAACCCTTATCTACTGCCGCCTTCCTTATCTTCTCCGCATCAACCCCCCTGCCGTCATCCTCAACCTGTATATAAACCCTGTCTCCCTGCTGATATGCCGATAATATTATTTTTCCGGTCTCGGGTTTTCCTTTTTCCAAACGTTCTTTCGGGGTTTCGATGCCGTGATAAATAGCGTTTCTTATTATATGTATCAATGGATCCTTGAGGTGCTCAATCATCCTCTTATCCAGCTCAGTGCTTTCACCCCTTATTTCTACCTCGACCTTTTTATCATACTCAATAGCCACATCGTGAACTACCCGCGGGAGAAGCGTGAAAATTGTTGAAATAGGAAGCATCCTTATATCCATCACAAGGTCCTGAAGCATATTCACCGTAACATCCAGGCTTTTGGTGTTTTCCTTGTAATTTTTCTCCAGGTTCATTAAGCGCTCCTGCCTCCGCGTTATCTGGGGTATTTTACTTGCGGTTATGCTTCTTATAGCCTGTCTTAAATCAACAGAATAATTCTGAAACTTCTGCCAGTTCAAAAGCATTTCTCCGCAAAGATTCATCAGCTCATTAACCTTATCTACTGATACCCTGACAGTGTCATCAATATCAAGGGAGGGAACCTTTGTTTTTGAAGTGGCGCTTTCTTTGGTTTTTTCCTCTTTCTCCGGGGAGGTTTTCCTTTTTTCTTTCTTCTGAGTTTTCTTTTTCACTTCTTTTGAAGGTTTATCTTTTTCTTCTTTACCCTCCTCAGAAACAATATCTTCTGCAGCTTTTTTCAAGCGGGATACAATATCTTCAGTATCAAGCTCCTCCCCTTTAAGTATTTTATCTATGGTATCAAAACCCTCAAACATTGTAGGCGAAATTGAAGTTATATCGGAAACCTCGTTATCGTTTATCTCTTTAAGAATATCTTCTATCTTATGGGAAATCTCCGCGATATTTTTAAACCCCACCATTGCCGCCGTGCCTTTCATGGAATGCGCGACCCTGAGTATCTCTTCCATCACCTCTTCATCATTCGGGTCTTTTTCTAAAGACAACAGGTTTTCATTTAACTTCTGCAGGTATTCTTTTGCCTCGGGCCTGAATATTTTTAATAGTTTTTCATCCATTTATATTACCTCTGATACGAAGTTTCATGATATTTTATATTCCGTCGCATTACCCTGCAGCTCTTCGGAAAGCTTGTGAAGCTCTTTTGCGGTATTTGTTATACAACCCGCCTTCTCGGAAGAGGTGCGGGAGACTTCATTTATATCATTTACCGCCTTAGTTGCTTCTTCGGTCGCAAGCTGCTGCTGCCGTGTAGCCATTGTTATTTCCTTTGCCAGATGTGTCATCTCTTGTAAAAGCCCAAGCACGTCATTAAATTTTCCGCTTATCTTTCCTGTGACCTCTTTTCCGCTGTTTATCTTATTTGAAACCTCCTCAATAGTCATTGTGGAAGATGAGGTTAAGTTTTGAATTTCATTTATTAACTCTCTTATATTCCCCGCTGAACTTTTTACGTTTTCCGCCAGCTTTCCAACTTCACTTGCAACCACCGAAAAACCTTTTCCGGACTCCCCCGCCCTGGCCGCCTCTATTGATGCGTTTAAGGCAAGAAGGTTAGTCTGCTTTGCTATACTGTCAATTATTGTAATTATCTCATCTATTGCCCTTGACTTCTCACTCAAAGCAGTAATAATTTCAGCCGATTTCCGGGATGCGCTTTCTATTTCCTGCATATTTTTTATGCTTTCACCTGCCTGACGGTTACCCTGATTTGTGTTTTTAAGAGAATCCTGCGAATACTTTTTAATTTCCTGAGCCCTTTTGGCTATTTCACTTGCTGTTTTTGCCAGCTCATCAAATGTCGCCGTTGTCTGATGAAGCCCCGAGGCCTCCTGGGCAAGCCCGCTGGCAAGTTCTTTGGTATCCGTAAGAATATCCGAAGAAGCCCCTTCAATTGCTATTGAATTGGCCTTTATCTTTCTTAAAAGTTTGGTGAATTTTATTATTATTTTGTTTATCGATTTTCCTAACTGCATAACCGTGGAATTAGCTGACTTTTCACTGGAATATTTAGATAAATCCCCTGATTTCACCCTCATTATATCGGCGAGTTTTTCATCAAGCTCTCTGGATAAAGTTTCGGATTTTTTTGACATATTGGAAACATACCCGGCGGTTCTGTTTATATTTTCCGCCATTTCCGAAAGAACCTTATGGGAACCTTTCTTTTTCACGCTTATCCCGGTTTCTCCCGCAGTTATTTTTTTCAGCGCCAGGGAATATTCAGAAATTATTTTTTCATACTCCGGAGAACTCCCCTCTTTTGATCTCAACTTTTTATTTAATCTTTCGTTTTCGTCTTTAAGCTCTCTAACTTTTCTGATAAGGTTTTTTTTGCTTACAGCAGTCATTTTTTAAGTCCGAACAAATTTCTATACGTTGAATTCCTGGAGCATATGCTGCAGGTCATCAGTAATCTGGTTCAGCTTGCGCGCCTGAGAAGTCATTTTTTCACTGGCTACTTCAGAGTTTTGTATAACATCCTTAATTGAATTCATTGAGACCTCAATATTCTCACTGGCCATTTCCTGCTCCTTCATCGCCTTTCCTATTTCATCAATGCTTAATTTTGTATCAGTAACAATATCCTGTATGGATTGGAATGTTTCATCCAAAACACCGGAGACCTCTACCGCCTTTTTAGTGCTCTTGCTGTTTTTTTCCATTGCATCCATTGTAAGCCCTATATACTTCTGTATGCTCTTTATGATTTCGGTTATTTCCTCCGCGCTTGCGGCGCTTCTGTCTGCAAGTTTCTTCACCTCGTCCGCCACCACAGCGAAACCCTTTCCGGACTCACCCGACCTTGCCGCCTCAATTGTAGCATTTAAAGCCAGCAGGTTAGTCTGTTCAGATATTTCAGATATCGTATTTACAATATTTCCGATTTCCTTTGAACCCTTTTCCAGCTCGCTCATTCTTGATGAAACCTCATCAACATTTGATGTTACTTCATCCAGGCTTTCCACCGTATCTTTTACAACCTTTGCCCCCTTTAGAGAAGATTCTTTTGCCTGGTTAGATTTTGATTCGGCATTGACGGCATTTGTGGACACCTCCTGTATGGAGCTGGTCATCTGTATCACAGCGGAAGACGACTCTTCCGCTTTTTCGGTCTGTTTTTTGGCGCCCGCAAGTATTTTCCGGCTGGATTCCAGCGTGTCGTTTGCTGATTTGCCCACATGATGGCTCATTTCCTTGAAACTCCCGATAAGCTTTCTCAATGTATCCGCCATTTTATTAAACGCATTTCCAAGGTCGCCTTCTATTTCCTCCTTTAAGACCGGAGCACGCAGGTTGCCCGCTGCTATTGCATCCGCCTGCTCGGAAAGCTTCCTAAGGCTCCTTACCATGCTTGCAAAAGCCCCGCCAAGGGTGCCGGAGCCCTCTTCCGCCAGGGCCTCGTTCGTCAGGTCACCTTCAGCTATAAGGTCAGCCTGGCTTGCAAGATTTCTGAGTTTCTGAACCATCTCATAAAAAGCCCCGCCAAGGTTCCCTCTGCTCCCATTTCCGGCATTGTTTTCTTTAACAAAGTCATTTATCTTCTCATCATACATGCTGTCCTGGCTTATCAATTCGGCTATATCCGCAAAGCCCCTCAGGTTATTTACCATTGTAAAAAACGCTTCCCCCAGCTCCCCCTGTATTTTTTTATCAAGAATATCATTTTTCAAATCATCATCCGCAAGGGCCTTGGCCTGTTCCGCCATAACTGAAAGCTGAGACTGCATTTTTTTAAACGCGTGGGCAAGCTGGCCGAATTCATCATCAGTGACTTCAACTTCCACGCTCCCCTTTATTTTCCCCTGGCCTATAGCCTCAGCCGCTTCAACAAGCTGATTTAAAGTTCCCATAAAGAGCTTACCGACCGAAATATTCGTAAAAACTCCAGCCAGTATGATTATCAAAAGTGTAATTGAGACAATAACCATGCTGTTTCTCATAACAAGCCGCTGAACGTTGCTGTGGGTCACCCCTATTCTGGCAGTTCCGATTACCGTTCCCTCCCTATCATCAGTCCTCACCTCGTCTCCTTCAAAATCGCTCCCTCCGGCAACTGTTAAAATCGGATACGAAACATCAAAAACCGAGCCCCATCTTTCCGTATCAAGGGTGTGTACCTCGGCCAGCCCTTCTTCCTCAAGCTGATCAGGAGTTGAATGTCTAAGATGTGATATTATATAATCTTCATATTCCGTGTCCGTTGAAGCAATAATCTCGCCTCCCTCATCCTGAATTATTACATAGACAAAATCCTCTTCCTCATCAAGCGCCTCTATGTAACTGTTTAATTCATCCTCACTGGCTATCAACACCCCGTATTCGCTTATGTATGCGAGGTTTTTTACAAGAGACACCCCCCTTCTCATCAAATCGGAGTAGGCCTGGTTTCTCTGATGCGTTATAAAATAGCCGGACAGAATCGCTGCAACCACAATTATTATAACTACAATAAATGCTGTGGCCTTGAACCTTAATCCGTACCCTAACATGTTTCTCAATTTTGATTTTTTTTCCGACATAACTGCAGCTCCTTATTTATACGCTGACACTTATTCAAAGATATGTTCCGCACTTCTCATTACGCCCTGATTTACGGATATATTGAAATTGTCAATCACCCTCTGACTTAACGCAAACTTGAGTTCGCGCGGATACACAACGGGTATATTTCCCGGATTCTCTCCGTCAAGCACCCTGACTGCAACCTCTGCTGTCTGTCTTCCGATATCAAAATAGTCCTGATAGATACCAATTACAGCTCCCGCCTGAGCAAAACTTTTCGAAAAACCGGCCACCGGTATTTCATTTCTCAAACTAAACAGAAGCACCTGCCTGATCGAAGCAGATGTGTAAACAGTATCATCCGGTATGGCCCATATGACATCGGCCCCATCGGAGATGAAGCTATCCAGAGCGTTTGACACTTCAGCCGCCTCGCTTACAGTTTGAGTCAATAGCGAAATCCCCATAGCGGAAGCCTCTTCTTCTGCCTCATCAATTATCTGCTGAGACTGCATCGGGTCATACATAACCCCCACTCTTTCAGTATCCGGCAGAACTTCTTTAATCATTTCAAACTGCTTCCTTGCCGGGATATTCAACATCACCCCTGTAATATTCCCCCCGGGACTGTCAACATTATCTATAAAACCCTGCTCCACAGGGTTCAGTACAATTGAAAAAATTACCGGAATATCGCCTATTTCCCTGTGCATTAATTCAGTTGCCCTTGACCCCATTGATAAAACAACATCCGGCTGCAAAGAATTTATTTCCGATACTATATCGCTTTCACTTAAACTCCCGGATAAGTCATATATTGTTTCTGAGTAATCGAAGCCCCTGTCCGCCAATTCGCCTTCAAGCCCTTCAAGGGTTTCATTATGAGGGTTTCTGCTTCCATCCATTACAACTGCCATTTCCGCAGCGAAGGCCGCTGAATTAACAAAAAACCCCAGGGACAATGCCACAAACAAACTTCGCAACATATTTTTACTCATTTTTTCTCCTTTTATCTTTAATGCAAAACATTTCCGCAACACCTATTTTCAACAGGAACACCCTTTTTCCCATCATAACCTTCAAGCTTTATACTGCAAGGAAAAGAATTTCTCTGCTGGCATATTTTTTTCTGAATGTATGTTTTTTTCCGGTTTGTCTTATAAAATTTTATTTTTTGATTTTTTTCTTTTCTTTTATCTGAAGTCTCTTTTTGCATGGCGCCTTTCATTTAAGTTTAAAACCATTTTTAACCTAAGCAATATTCAATAATAAATATTATTAAAATCACATAAATTATTTGCTAAAATACTAACATAATATTTTGTGAAAGTCAATTTCACATTTTTCACTTATTTTATATTTAAAAAGGGAAATATCGCCTGAATATGAAATCTTTGTAAAATATGAGAATCCCCCGAAAAAATTCGGGGGACCCTCAATTCCTGCCGCTTTTTAACAAACGGCCTTACTTCTTTTTGAGCCTTTTACATTCTGTAGTTAAGACCCACAGTGGCCTTAAACGGCTCCTGGGGAATCGCATCATAGATACCACTTAAGCCGTAACTGTTGTCAGTTACATTCTTAAGATCTACGAAAACATCCATGTTTTCATTCACGCTGCAGGAGATATACATATCCCACCGGTATGGGTTCTCGACAAGGTACTCAAAATCATCACCGACATACTTATTTTCCAGATCGGATCTCCACATTAAGCTGTTTGTAATGTTTAACCCATCTATCGGCTCAACTGTTGCTCCCAGCCGCACATTGTGATGTGACAGTCCTTCTAATTCACGATCTTGCCCTTCAATTTCTGCCTCATAGTCAACATACGAGTAAGAACCCCACAGAGAAACCATGTCCATACTGTAGTTGGCAAACAGGTCAAACCCGGTTGCGGTGCTTTCTCCTTCGTTTATTGATTGTGTCAGTGTCCTGGTAGAACCTTCAGCTCTCCAAACCTGCTTTACTTCAACCCCTTCTAACCCTGAATCTCCACTGTGTAAAAGATTCTCGTGGTTATTCTGATAGACTGCAGCATTAATTGCAAGGCCTCCAAGATAATATGAAGCCGACAACTCATAAGATTCGGTCTCTTCAGGCTCAAGGTCATCATTTACCCTCTGTATTTGTCCGCCGTTATCGAATGTTGCATACTCGTAATAAGGCGCAACCGCAACAAATGCCCTGTTATACATCGCCTTCAGAAAGAGATTTTCCATCGGACTGTATATCAGCGCCGCTCTCGGGCTGAAAGGAACCTCGTCATACCTGCTGTTTACATCCATCCTTCCGCCCAAAACAAGCGAAAGCTCATCAGTAAGGGTTATGTCGCCTTCTGCGTATGCTGCCATGTTGGTATAGTTAACCCTGTTAGCTCCTTCAACTGTCTTTTTCGTTTCTGCAACCTGATTCTCAGCATCTTCTATGGTTTCCCAGTATTCGATATCAGTTGCTGCTTTTTCCGCATTATCCACATCCGGATCCAACCCGCCGGCTACAGTGCATTTAGGAAGTATGTCGAAATAGGAAACTTCAACTCCGCCGCTCAGCGAAATATTATCGGTTAGCGGTGCAGATACCCTTTCTTCAAGCGTAATTGATTCACCTTTTCCATACTTAAAATCCCACTCGGACAATTCATATACAGCCGCATCTTCTTGCAGTTCATAAATATTCTCTTCCCTTCCTTGAGGAAAAACATACCTGCTTTTCGGATCAATCTCATATCTGTTGTAAGTCAGGATTGAATCAAGCGCAATATTTTCATTGAGCTGCATCTGGTTGCTTAACTCAGTCACAAGTGAAGAATCTTCCCAGATCGCGTGTGAAGCAAAATACAAATATGCATCTGAATCCTCACCAGGATTTGTAAAAGCTCCCTCGGAACTGCTTCTTGAAGAATTTCTGTACCATAACTGAAGAGAGGTATCTTCATATCCCACTCTTGCAAATGCATTCAATCCGGTATCCCATCTCTCCCCGGGGTTGTTTAATTCTTCTCTGTGATATCTATCTTCATACCAGCTCATATGAGTTTTACTGAAATCCGAAAGATCGGTATCAAAATACTGAACATATCCTGTTATATCAAGAGTATCGGAATATTTCGACATACCGACAGATACTTTACTGTGTCCGAAAGTGCCATGTTCAATGCTGGCTTCCACCTCATCCGTTCCCGGATCTTTGGTGATGATATTTACAACGCCGCTGATGGCATCCTGTCCCCACATTGTTGACGCGGGTCCGTAGGCCACCTCGATTCTTTCCACGTATTCAACGCTGAAATCACTCCTTATCGGCATTTCTTCTCCTCCGGGAGGATTCACTCTCATACCGTTTATAAGAAATATTATGTTATTATTTCCCTGTACTCCTCTGACCGGAATCAGATCGCCAACCTCGCTAAAATAGTGCTTTATAGGCTGCATTCCGGGCAGATCCTCAAAAACATCTCCTAAGTTAGTGTAACCTCTTTCCCTGATTTGTTCTTCTGTGAGAATGTAAGTCGTAGCCGGCGCATCCGTAACCGCCTCTTCGGCCTTGGATACTGAGTAAACTACGGGAATTTCTTCAAACAGAATGTCTTCTGCTGTGTAGGAATGTGGAACGTCAACTGATAGAAATGTGAAAGCAGCCGACAGGAAGATAAGAGTGAACCTCTTAATCATAGATCAACCTCCTTGATACTTTTTCCCAATACAGGCTGAATTATAACACAAGATATTTTTTTTTGCAAGAGGAGGATGATTAAA